>Ga0172381_10000209_pt1 | contig 72883 bp, 3 predicted proteins | sample Leawel6488metaG_FD_119754 | JGI IMG/M metagenome (GOLD analysis project Ga0172381, IMG submission 119754) | Leachate microbial communities from a municipal landfill in Southern Ontario, Canada - Leachate well 64-88 metaG | ecosystem: Engineered > Solid waste > Landfill > Unclassified | place... | reverse complement strand
GTAGCCAATGTAAATGCCAACGCCGCTACACCTACATACGTCAATGTCTCAGGCCAGAACTACGCCGCTACGGTAAATAACTCAGGTGTCGTGACATTAAACCCTGTGACGGTGACATCAGCCCAGTCTTATCTCCAGACCGTTGCAGCGACGCCGGTAAGGATCACCCAGACCAGCGCGAATCAGTTTGCGCTGAACGTAGGCGGTCAGGCGGAATCCCGTGTATATAACGCCGGCGATATCGTGACGGTTTCCGGTACCGAATATACGCTTGTTGCTATGAAAAACGGCGGAGCGGTGCTGGTCGAATCTATCCAGGCGCCGACGACCAGCGATACGCTTGGCAGGATGAGCACCACCCAGACATTAGGGACATCATTAGTATCTATCACGTCTAGCGCTGCCAGCTCCGGAGTGTTTACGGTATCCGTTACCAGCACAAGCGGAACAGGTGCGGTATCGTCTCAGAAGACGATAGAAATTGGGACTAAAGATACAGTAACAACGATAGATAATCAGTCGTATAAACTCGTGACGCTGGCAAACGGCGGAGCGATGCTTGTCCGGGAGGCAGAAGCAACCAGCCAGCTTAGCAAAGGAAATTTGAGCCGGACAATCGTTGCTGAGAATTTATTAAGGTCAACTTATGAACAGGCTTCTTCGAGTGAAGCTCTGAGAGCTGCCGGTGAAGCGCGTGCAGCGACAGCATTGAATACCGCAACGCAGACTGATATCGAAAACGCGATGAAAGAGATATCTGCAGAGATAGCGAAAGTTAATAGTGAGCGCGCAGCTGCGGAAGATAGCTTCCTCGACGGTACCTTTGCTCAGAATATAATCAATAGAATGTATGCCGCCAGCAATAAGAACAGGCCTGCTACATCAGAGGGTGAAACCAGGCAAGCATTATATTATGAAAGAATCAACCTGTTGGCCTCTAAAGAACAGGCGCTGAACAATATGTATGAGAGATTGTCCGGTATTCTGAAAGCATCTGCCGCTGCGCCCGAGACAACAACTGCTGAAGATCTGGCGCCTTTGATGAAGAGCGGGGAATTTGCTCCCAATGTCACGGAAGGATTAGCGAATAATGTATCGCTTGCTAATAGCGGAAAAATAATTGCCGGGACGTCGTATAGATTTACATTTAATTCAGCTTCAGGCGTATCGCAGACAATATCTTTATCCGCCACAGAATCGGAAGAGAAGGCCGGCCTTACAATAGAGCAATTTATAAGGGCACACAGCGGTGTGTTCAAAGGCATAAATATTGACGCCGTCATAAGCAGCATTAATACAAAGGCCAATGGAGCGTATGAGGTCAGCTGCGATCAGAATGCGCTCTCGACGGTATCAGGGTTTGAATTTGACAGCAGCAATAACCTTATAAATACCAGCACGACCCATGGTATCAGCCTTGTAGATTTCCATACCCATACCGCTCTCATACAGAACAAGATGCAGCTCGTCGGAGATATTGCGGCTATGATAAAGAAAGCAGAAGTGATGGCGCAAAACGATGGGCAGGATACTGCTGAGCATAAAGCGGAACTCCTTGGACAGATGAAGAGCGTCATAGGTCAGCGCTGTGCCGACGGTACTTTGGCTATTGCTACATTGAGATTTGATACCAGTCTGAATCGGTTTGTTCTTGACGGTGAGACGGCGATGGGCACCGGCACGATGGTATTCACTCAGGCTGAATTGGCCGAAGCGGGTATTGCGGTAGCCAATGTTGCTATGACAGAGTCTATCGGAAATGCCATACTCGATAATATGGGTGTTGTCGTTGATGCAAAGGCTAATGCGGTAACTGTGAAATCGAAAGCGGAAACAACGCCTGTCGAAACTGCCGCCACAGCTGCTGCGCAGCTAGTCGGGACGACAGCCGCTTCCACGTATGAATCTCAGGCTTCGCCCGGAAAAACATTTGTCGGCACAGCTACTGAAGCTGAAATGGCTCAGTCCTCGGCTATGCGCATAGCGGATACTTTGAGTGAAAATGGACAAGTGCTTGATACGGAGCAGAAGGCCAGAATCATTGCCGAAGATAGCGGTATTTCCACAAAGGGTGCCGCAGCCATAGAAGGCACGAGCAGAATCATAATAGACGCTAACGCGACACCTAAGCAGATCGTAGAGGATTTAGCCAATGAGATGGCCAGGCTGCAGAGAGCCAATTCCGGATATCGTTCATTTGAAGTTGTTGTGATATTCGACGCCAAGAATAGAAGCAACATTGGAGATTGCCTGCTTGCACTCTCTAAACTTTCGATCGCGGAAAAGAACAACAATATAATGGTTATACTTAAAGAAGCAGATATAAGTTACTCTCAGGCGTTGGGCGTTTATGCTGACTATCTGACAGCCATAGTAACGACCGGACGGGCTCCTGCCGTCGGCAAGACTCAGGTTATAGTCTTTACACGTGATGCAGTTGGCAGGCTTGCCGGGCTGGCCGCGAGGAACGCGGGCGCTATAGAGCTGCATGTCGCTGCCACAGAAAAGGTAGCGGAGCAGACGCAGGATCAGCTGAGTAACCTTGAAGCAGATCTGGCATACTAAAAAAGGTAATGGTATATGGAAAAGAGCGGTGTAAGTTACAGTAGTCTGACGTTGTGGGCTTCGACATTTCCCGGGGCTGTGAAGAAGAGGATAGCCAGGGTATTTATTAAAGCTGTCCGACGGCTGCGGAAAATCGAGATCAGGCTGCTCAATAGTATATTTGACCGGTCGGGCGATAGGATGCGGGAGCATCTGAATGTGGTCAAGACTTTGGCCAAGATAATAGATGCCAACGATCCCTATACGCGCGGTCATTGCGATAAAGTAATGAAGCATGCGGTGCGCATATGCAGAAAGATGAAATTGCCCAAGAAGCAAACCGACGCTATAAAGACGGCGAGCCAGCTTCACGATATAGGTAAGCTGGGGATCGATCTTAATATACTGAGAAAATCGACGCCTCTTAACGAAGAAGATTGGCAGGCTATAAAATTGCATCCGGAAATAGGGGCCAGGATAATTCAGCAAACAGGGTTTTTCAAAGATATAGTGCCAATGATACGTCATCACCATGCCAGATACGATGGGGGAGGGTATCCGGACGCTTCCCGTAAAAATAGCAAGATCCCGCTTGGTGCCCGCATAATAGCAGTAGCGGATGCATTTGACGCTATGACCAGTAACCGGCCTTACAGGAAGGCTATGAGCACCGAGGAAGCAACCGCTGAGCTGCGCAAATGTGCAGGAGCGCAATTTGATCCGCAAGTAGTCAATGCATTCCTGGCTTTATAGTCAAGTTAAGATATAAAAAATATGGTTTTTTCGCGTTGTTTAATGCTAAATATATGATATACTTATAAATGGAAATGAGGTGGATGGGAAACCTGCACAAGGATTTCCCTATATTTTTTGTACCTTTCTAAAAACCCTTAAAAAGGCTTATGGTGGGAGCATCGTATGAGCTTGGCAGCTATACACAAAGACGCAGTTCCCGGCGTATCCCAACTTTTGAAGACAGAAACCCCTTTCTGTTCGTCCTTCTATTATCATAAACATAAAATCATTTATAAGGTAATATCTATAATATTAGTTGCAACCTTCCTATTGCAGGAAATCGCTGTAGCGCAGGGCCCCCAAACTCCATCTGTATCAGAAAAGCAGGCACCGGTTAAAATATATCAACCGCTCAATCTCCGAGAATTTTCCATTCCACGAAATATAGGGTCTACAAAAGAAGTCCAGGTATTCGATTCAAAAGAAACAATAATAAACATAAAAGACGCGCACGATAACCTGAGCGCCCAGCAATCTATAGTTAATATATTAGATAATTTAGTTGTAAATTACGATATAAAGACCATTGCCGTGGAGGGCTCTTTCGGGTACGTTGATACCTCTTCCATCGCCTCATTTCCAGACAAGGAGATCAAAAAGACCCTTGCCGAGCAGCTGATGGCGGAAGGACGGATCTCCGCTGCCGAGTATTTCTCTATCGTCACGGAATCCGACATAGCCCTCTACGGTATCGATGACAACGCCCTGCATCCGAAGAACATGGCTGCGTATAAAGATGTCCTTGAGCATCAGGCCGAGAACCATAAGAGGGCGAAAGCCCTCAAAAGCGCTCTCGCCGAGCTTGAGCCGTATGTCTATTCTGACGATCTCAGGCTTTTAGAACAAAATTCCATTCTTAAGAATAACGGGAATATGGGCTTTACCACACGATGGGATGCTGTAAAAGCGCTTGGTGAAAAGAATGGTGTCCAGGCGGTTGGTTTTACCAATATAAATAATCTCCTCAAAGCGGTAGAGCTGGAGAAGAAGTGCAATTTTAAGAGCACCAATACCGAACGCGAAGCGCTGCTGAACGAGCTGAAAACAAAGCTAGATAAAAATAAGCTAGAAGAGCTGATACTTAAGAGCCTTTCATTTAAACTGGGCAAACTGTCGGCGAGTATGTTTTATTCTACGATGGTCGATATGGCAAAACTTGCCAAGCTCGACATGGCTAAATATCCGAACATTATTTTGTATGTCGATTACATGACTCTTTATGAGTCGGTAGACGTGGGGGCTATAAAAGATGAGGTTATAGAATACGAGAACAGGATAAAAGATAAGATATCGCGTAACGATGATGAGCGTCAATTGTCGAGCCTGCTGCACAAGGCGACCGTCCTGTCAGACCTGATAGAGGTGCGCCTGACCAGTAACGCTTTAGGTTATTTCAGGGCGCATAAGAGCGAATTTAAAGCCGCTGAATTTTCCGATTTTATTAAAAAGATGTATCTGAAATATAATCTGCAGATTCCCAAAGATCTCGATATCGCAGCTGTTTTTGAGGCGATGGGTCCCGCGGAAGATTTTTACGAACTTACCCTTAAGCGTAATGAAGCAATGGTTGCCAATACGGTAAAGTGTATGCGCGAAAGAGGCCAGACCGTAGCCGCTATGGTTACGGGAGGTTTTCATTCTGAAGGCATTGCAGAACTTTTGAAGAGCGACCGCATGTCTTATCTCGTCATCCTGCCTAAATTCGACAAAGACAAAAAGCGCCCATACGTAACGATAATCACAAATAAAAAGAATGCATACGAAGACGTTCTCAATAGCGGCGAGTTCTATATTGCGCTTGAGAGCTTGTGGAATAACGGGGTCTTTGTTATGGAGAACTGGGCAAAGATCGCGGTATGGCTTAGCGAAAAACGTATCGCCGAGGGCAGGAGTGCGCAGAGTAAGTTTGCCGAGAACTTTAAATTGCGTCAGCAGCAGCTGGCCGAGCAGGGGATCTTAACTGAAGAAAAGGCGAAATCCAACATTGCTAATTTTGAAGATTTCTGGAATAACTTAAAGTCGGGTAAAAATTCACGAGGTGAGAATTGGGTAGTGAGTCACGACACCAGCGGAACGTATTACGCATTTTTTGCCGGTAAGAACGGAATGCGGGTATATAAATGCAACGAGAAAGATGTTGAGGCAGCCACTACTGCCTCAACCGGACAAAAAGGCGCGTCTTTTACCACCACCAATAGAGCGGCTAAGATAAGCACTACTGTGCAGGTCCAGGAGGATAAGTCTGTATTGCTGTATAAGCGTATGAGCGACTGGCTTGATGCTAATGGTAACGGGGATTTGTCAGAAGAAAAAGCAAGGGAAAGATTGAGCCAAAGATTGGCAGCAGAAATAGACAAAAAAGCCAATGCCATGAGAGTTTCTGTCAGCGATAAACAAAAAAATGAGATGGCCAAACAGCTTATTGCTGAAAAAACCATCGCAGAGTCAGCGCAAGCCGCTCAGAAGGCTCCGATAGTTACTGTGAAAGCGCAAACGCCGGCAGCGGCTGCGAAAGCAGAGGAGAGAGCTTCGGCTGAGAAGATAGCCGCTGAAAAAGCAGCAGAGGCTGCGAGAGCAGAAGAAGCGCTGGCGGAGCAAAGGGCGCAGGAGGAAAAGAGTGCCAAGCAGGCTGAATTTGCCGAAGCCGCGAAAGCCGCAGCGTCAGAAAGAGGTTTTGCATCTATTGAAATCAATGCAGCGTTGGCTACGTTAGCAGTTGCCGGGATGGCTGCCGCGGGCGTCATATCGGCCGCAGCAGCGGTGGCTGCAGGCGCGGTTGTGTTAGGATTAGCCGGAGGCATCTTGCTCATCAGGAATACGCTTACCGGACGCCGAGAATCTACAAAAGCAGACGAGGAAAAGATGGCGGAACAGGATGCGAAGACGGCCGCCGAGTGGGCGGGGCACATAATTCTGCCGGAGATGTATACAAAGAATGGCGCAAGGATCACTTTCAGCTATTTTAGACAAGGCGATGAAATTAATGTTGATAAAAAAACAGGAAAAACTTCTATTAAATCACAGCCCATACAGGGTTCGACCGGAAGGTGGTATATTTTTAGGACGCCGCTTGAGGCTGTTTCGCAAAGATTTAAAAAGCTTCTGGGAAACAATGACCTCGTTGATGAAATCGCAGCCAGGGCGGGTAAGCTTGCCGAGGGAGAACGTGTTACAGTTGTGGATTGGGGCTGCGGCGCGGCCACAAGTCTTGCGGAGCTTTCGGCTGAATTGAAAAAGAGGGGCCTGGAAGATAAGGTTCATCTTGTCGGTTTTGCGAACATGTATAGCCCCGAATGGGTCAAAGCTGTCAAAGATCATAATATAGACCTGATCTTAGACGACGCTTCTAATCTACGCAAACGTTTTGAAGATAGTTTTGGAAACAGCAAAATAGATATTGTTTATAGCGTCTACGGACTATTGCATCTTAAAAATGAAGCGTATACAGACCACATAGCTGAGATCGGCCAGTTAATGGCTCCGAACGGAATTATTTTACATGATGGTTATACAAATAAATCTGAGCTATCAAATGATTTTGAGCGTCCTGAGACTGGAAAGATTAAAGATTTTGATGGCAGTGAAACTACAGTTGTAAAGCTAGCTAAGCTGGCTCAGCCGGAAGCTGCAGCAGGTGCTGGCAAGAGAGTCGGCACGGATGAGGATACCGGTGAAAAGGCAAGGGCTTTACAGGCGCGCCAGGGTGAATTTCTTGCTGCGGCTAAATCTTCGGGGCAAACAAGAACTGTAAACGGCGAAGAGGCACTTATGGTATCGGCTGATCTTGGCGATGCCGCAGTGATGTATCAATTCAGGACTGATGTCAGGACTGCTGATGGTAGGTTAATAATCGTTGTTAATGACAACGTGGCTTTCAGGAAAAGGGTAGAAGCGGGATTGTCCGGAACTAATTTTACTTACGAAGATGTTTTTGAAGAAATGCTGTTTCATGAAGGCCAGGAAGCTTACTGGATCAAGCAAGGATATAGTGCAAGGGAAGTACATATACGCGCAAGCGCTGAGCAGGCGCAGAGATTTGGCAGAAAAGAACTGGGTGGTCTTACGCCTTACCATTACTCAGAGCTTAATAATATGAGTATTTCAGAACTCGAAGCTTTAATGGCAGAGAGAAGAGGACTTCACTCCGATATTTATAAAGCACTTGGTATTGATGGTGAAGCGTATGAGGCCAAAGTTATAGCGATGGCGGAAAAAATGATAGCAGAAAAGAAACTCGCCGTAGAAAAAGATGCCGAGCAATTACTGGATAATAATACCAAAAATGGAAAACAGTGGCGCGATGACAATCCCGGGCCATTTGAAGATGTTGTGGCTAAGTTGTTGAAAGAAGTCGGCCGGGATGCCTGGTTAAAGATGACGACTGGTGATAGGCTTGCCGCATTTAGCAAAGCATTAGCTGATTTTAATACGGATCTTTCTGTGGAGCTTTCAGATGCCTCCGAGTCTGCGAAAGCTGTTGCGGAGAAAGCTGCCACTATGGCATCCGAAAAAGCTGTGAAAGCCAAAACTGACACAGGCAGTAAAAGAGCCGATAATCTAAAAAATCAAGGTATTAAATTGGCTGAAGGCGTAAGAGAAAGTCTTAAACGGAGAAAAGAAGCAAGAGGCGCGCCTAATGGTTGTGTTGAGGATCAATTCTCTATGGGTTTCGCTGGTATTATTCGTAATCTGAAAGATGGCAATTTTGAAAGAGCTTTAGAAGGTCTCGATGAGAGTTTAAGGTATCAGGAAAAGATAAAAGCTAGCTATAGAAATAAAGGTTCATACGAAATCAATGAAATAGATGATGCGAAGGAAGAATTGAGGTCTATACTTGAGAATGGTATTGAGGCCGCAAAGGTTGCTGTTGTAGAAAAAGCCAAAGCCAAAGCCAAAGCCAAGGAAGTCGCTGCGGCAGAGGTGAAGGCAAGGGTAGAAGCGGCTATTACGCAAATCAGAGACGCGAAGTCTGAAGAAGAAGTGCGAAACTTAAAAATAAGCGGTGCGGGAATGGATGATGCTCAGCAGGTCGCGGTGCGCAGGGCTATGACAGATAAGATCAGGAGTTTAAGGGCAGCAGAAAAAGCTGAAGCGCAAAAGAAGGCCGCTAAGTCCGTGACGGCTGGACGTGATATCTATGGCATCATAAAAGAAGCCAGAGATGTTGATAGTGAAATACAAAATGCGGCTACGCAAGAGGAAGTTGATAGGAAAGTAGACAGACTTAAAGCGTTGAAGATAGAAATGCTTAAGGCGCGTGAGACTTCGAATGAAAAAGAAATGGCGGATCTTCTTTCTATGCAAATAGATAACGCTATCGATATGGCCGGTATGCTTAAGAAGGCTATTGTAAATAAAGCCGCTGAAGAAGCTGCTGCAAAACAGGCCCAGGCCAAAGCCAAAGGTGAGCTTGATGCCGCTATGGGCAAAGCAAATAGCAATATTTTATCCCAGCCTTTGACAAGAGTATTTAAATCTGAGGAAATTGACAAAGAAGCAGAAAATCTCAGAAAAGCGATATCGGAAGCCGAAACAAGAGGCGTGGATGTCTCAGAAGCTAAAGGTGTTATGAAGAAGCTCGTAGAAAAACGCATTGAGGCATCTAGACTGGAAACAGCGCGTGATGTGGCTGGAAAGAAGAGCAAGGCATCTACTATACCGGCGAAAACAGAGGAGGAAACAATAGCTGTTCTCGGGAATAATACGCCGGGAGTAGGTTTTAAGGTAAATGCTTCTTTCAGGTCTGATGGCGGAGAAGGTAACTATTGGGAAGGGATAGATAAAAACGCTGCTGATAGATTATACGGTGACGTTGTTTTTAGTATTCCCGAATTACTTAGGAAAGCGCTGTATGAACGCTCTACGGATTCGTTTGACACTAAGCCGATTACTATGCTGGTCAGTATGGTAAAGGGGAAGGTATTTATATATGTTAGGGTGCCTTATGTAGAATTTACAAGAAGGCGATTTCATGCAAATTTCTATTTTACAATGACAAAAGCAGAATTTGAAAGCATTAATGGCGCTCTTGCAAAGAATCCGAAACTTGTCCACGAAGCGATAAAGGCAAGGCTTGGAAGGATTGGGCAGACAGAGGTATTGGATCAAATCAAAGGAATTTTTGAAAACAACTCTTTGATGGTTCTTCACGACAAAGGTGTTTTAGAACAAGGTGACCAAAGGATAGAGCCTATAGATTTTTCTGATGTTCATGGGATAGCCTTTAAAAACAAGGCAGAAGACTTAAAAAATAATTTCGTGGAGCATCTTGAAGCCGCTAAGGAAGCCGCTGGAAAAGAAGATGTCGCTGCAAAAGCGCAAAGTGAGGCCGCTGCTGCGAAAACTGCTGAAGAGGCCGCTGAAGCAAAAGCCGTCGCGGATAAGCTTGCAGCCGAAAAGGCTGCAGCAGAAGCGCGGCAGAAGGCTGAAGCAAAAATTGCCGAGGAAAAAGCCGCCGCAAAGAAAGCTGCCGAGGAAAAAAGAATTGCGGATAAAGAAGCCGCCGATGTGAAAGCTGTTGAAGAGAAGGCTACTGCTGAGAAAGATGTTATTGCGGAAGCCGATGCCAAAGAGGCCGCTGCTGCGAAAACTGCCGCCAAAAAAGCTGCATCCGCGAGAGCCGCCGCTGAGAGGACTGCCGCTGATAAAGCCGCGGAAGAAAAAACCGCAAACGAAAACATAGCTGCTGCGGAGGCTGCCGTTGAGAAAGCTACGGCTGAGAGCGTTGCTGCTAAGGAGAAAGCTGCATCCGCGAGAGCCGCCGCTGATAAAGCTGCCGCGGAGAGCGCTGCCGCTGAGGAAGCCAGGCAAAAGGCCGAATCTGAAGCATTGAAAAAAACAGAAGTTGTTGCTGCAGAGAAAACAGAATCCGAAGCACTGAAAAAAGCGAAAGCTGTTTATGAAGCCGCCGCCGCAAAAGCCGCGGAGAAGGCCGCCGCTGCCAAAATAGCCGCCCAGGAATCCGCCGCAGCGGCAAAGGCTGCTGAAGAGGCAAACGCCCAGAAAGTCGCCGCTAACACCGAAGCTGCGGCGCTAAGGAAGACAGCTGCCCGGTCAGCACTTAAAAGCCATGCTGATAAAGTGGCAAGAATAGCCGAAATAATAAGATTGGTGCCGACATTAAGCATGGAAGGTGAAGAGGCGGGGGATCTATTCGACGAAAATATGAATTTACTTACCGAACTTTTAGCTGAAATGATCATAGCGAGGCGAGTTGAGCAGGGGGCTACAGTAGGCTATGTGCAGGATGAGGCTTATCAAATTGCCGAAAGCATGATCGCATCTTCTATTAATCTGGGCGCATCCCTGAAAGAGCACGATGATTATATTAAAAACTATATAATTAAAAGGATAATGGAGCGTATGAATTATGGCGAAAAGCTCGCTAAAGATAATTATGAATTTGCCAAAGCAGTTTATGATGTATTAGCGCAGGAAATAAATGCAAAACTTTCCGCTGGAGCACCTTCTCTTACTCCTGAGAAGATTGCCGCTGAGGGGGCCAGGCAAGAGGCCGAAATCGAAGCATTGGCAAAAGCAGAAGCTGCCTCCGTGAAAGCTGCTGTGGCAGGTGTTGCCGCTGATGTAGCCGCTCGGAAAGCCGCTGCCGCTAAAATAGCCGCCGAGGAAGCTTCTGCCGAGGAAGTCTCTGCGAAATCCGAAGTTGAAGCGCGGATGGAGGCAGAGGCCGTTGCTGCGAAAGCCGGATCCGAAGCAGCGAAGGAAGCAAAAGCCGTCTATGAGGCCGCCGCAGCACTCGCCGCTCGGAAAGCCGCCGCCGCTAAAATAACCGCCGAGGAATCTTCTGCCGCAGAGGAAGCCGTTTCCGAGAAATCCGCCGCTGAGAAAGCCGCCGTTGCGCAAGCTGCCATCGCACGTGCCGCCGCCGCGAGAGCCACTAAAGCGAAAGCTGCCGCAGAGCAGGCCGCCGCCGCGAAAGTTGCCGTCTATGAGGCCGCCGCAAAAATTGCCGCCGAAAAAGAAGCCTCCGCTGCGAAAGCTGTTTCGGAAAAAGAAGCCGCCGCAAAAACTGCTGCTGAGAAAATTACTGCTGCGCGTGCTGACGCTCAGAAAGCCGCCGCCGATAGAGCCGCTGCTTATAAAGCCGTTTCCGAGAAATCCGCCGCCGAGAAAACTGCTGCTGAAGCCGCTGCCGAGAAGAGGGCTGCGCAGGAAGCTGAGGCAGAGAGACTTAAAAAAGCGGCCGAAGAAAGAGTCGCTGAGTATAAAAGTGCGAAACTCAGAGCTGCTCTTGTGAGGGAGCAGGCTGTGAGAGGTGGGGTGACGGGCAGTGAGGTTTTGTCCAAGGCTGAATTAATGGAAATAGCCGAACGGACAGCACCAGCTGATGCTGCGGTTAAGGAAGCTAAGAAAGTAGTTTCTCAGAGGCTGCGGGCATTGGCGGAAAATATGCAGGAGATGGCGCTTGCTTTATACGACATATCCCTTGATGGAAAAGACGTAAAGATAAGCCCTAAGGACCTTAAGAGTTTATTGGATGGCCAAGGCCTTGCGGATGCAGATATATTGAAAGTAGCGAAAGCGTTATTAAAAATTCTTATAACTTCTATGGTAACTGAGGCTTTTGCGTCTGTAGGCCTTACTCCTTCTGAGGAAGTCGTAGATTCGATAATGGCAGAATGGAATGACAAAGCTTTTGCCAGAAAGGTTGGAGCAGGCATAGAGAATGAAGCGGCATTTGGCGAAGCCCAGACTGCGGATAAATTTAAAAAAGAACTGACCGCAAGAGCTGAAAAAACAATGGAGAAGGCTATTGATGATGAATTTAAAGCTATGGGGTTTGGATGGCTGCCAAGTGAATCCATAGTGAGGGCGGTGCGGGATGGTATTCAGAAAGACGGAGTCTCGACATCTCAGATGAAAAAGGAAATCAGGACCCGCCTTAATGCTATTTTAACCGAAGCTATCGATAAAGGGCTTAAAAGCAGCGGGATCGATATGAGTAGTTTCTCGCCCGCGGAAATGGAAGCCATAAAAAAAGAAATAATTAAAATGGCCACAGAAAAGGCCGCCCTCGCCCCTAAAGATGAAGGCGAACTTACTAAAACAACAGGTGTGGGTAGGTGCAACGAAGCGGTGATGGAAGAGGCCGCCAGTGAATTTGCCAAACAGAAAACAGCCGAAATGCTGGGTACTATTACTGAGTCGGCAGGCATGCATGGTATTAATTTGAGCGAAAACGAAGAAAAAGAACTTTTAGCCGCAGCGAAAAAATCCGGTATTACAGCCCAGACTATAACGCCTGAATTTTGTGATGAGCTTATACGAGATGCGATAAGTAAAGCAATAGACGCAGTTGCCTTGGCAAATGGTATAGGTGTTACTGAATATGGTAAGGAAATTTTTATCGATAATCTCGTAAAGGGTGAAGGTCTCAGAGAGGTAATGGCGGGTACATCTGTCAGCGCCAAGGCCGGAGAAAGGCTCTCGCTGGAGAGGATAAGCGAAAAACTTGCATCGAAGCTGAGAGATATTGAACGAAGCCGCAAGGAGGAGGAGAGGCTCGCTGCGCTGAAGGCGCAAAGGGATGCGGCTGAAAAACGGCTTAAAAATGAAATAGCAGATGTTCTTAAAGACTTTTTTCATAGCCAGAAAGCTACTGAGGCAGAAGTGGTGCAGGTGCTTGATTATATGAGGAGAGCGGCAGGTGCGGTAAAAGGCAAAGCAAAGACGGTAACGGCGGAGGATGTTAAAGCTGCCGTTCTTGAGAGAGGTCCAAAACTGCTTGCCGCCAGATTGGATGCGGCGAAAATAAGGGAAGATACGCTTAAAGATTTTATATATGGTGAGTTGGCAGAACTTGGAATATACCCGGATAGCGTAACGACAGAGATGTGGTCTGAATTGTTTACTGCTATGGAGCAGGCCGACGGCGTTAAAGGAGTTGCTACAAAAGACCTTAAGCTTAGCAACTCGGCTGCGAGGCGTGCGGCAAGCCAGGCGGTGGAGAATTTATTGCGTAGTGCTCTTACAGAAGGATTTGCCAAGGCGGGAATGTCTGTTTCGCCAGAGGAAATGGAAGGCATGCTGTCTGAGTTTAAAGATGAGCTATTATTTGACTATTCAGCTTCCAGGGAGACAAAGCCTGCCGAAGCATTGTGGCACAAGGCTCAGGCGCAAGCTGAGAGAGAGATGCGAAAAGTCATAGAGGAAGTTCTTGGAGAAAAAGGCTTCAGTGCCGACGCGGCCGCAAATCCTGATTTTATTAAATCGATGATGGGTGATGCGCAATTAGCCGCAGGCGAGAATAAAAAACCTACACTTGAAGATATAAGAAATGCCGCAAGGAATAAAGCCGATTGGGACAGGGATCGCATTAAAGCCAATATGCAGGGAGAGCTAAAAGGAAAATTTGCCAGGGAGATATCAGAAGGACTTATAAATGATAAGGATATTGAACAAATAACAGATGGGACGCTTTCCGCGAAAAGCGCGGAAAAATCCGCAATGAAAATTATTGAGCGAAATACGGCCAGGCGGGTTCTGAATGAAATATTAAGTTCTGCTGAAAGGACGGCAACTGAAGCAGAAGTAGATTACTTGATGAGTGTGGTAGAAGAGAGGATGGCGTCTGCCAAGGCAGGCAGCAAGCTTGAGGATATTGCCAGGGAAGCCGCCAGAGAAATTATAAATGCCAGGAAAGCCGAAATAGACAGGATACTTAAAGGTGTGTTGCGTGTGTGCGGAGTAGTGCTTGCCAAGGTCGAGAGAGATGCGATATTCGGCAAAATGGTAGCAGATTATTTAACCATGGCTCCTGCGTTATCTGACGAGAGGGCGCATGAGATAGAGATGGCGGCTGAAAATCTGGTTAACGGTTTGATCCGGGACGCTATAACTGAAGGCATGGCAGAGGCCGGTATTTCGCCATCGACTGGAGATATGAATACCGTCCGTAAAAATCTAAAGGACGGCAGGACGTATGATTTTGAACAAATAAAGGCTTTTGCCAGGGCAGCGGCGGAACGGACTGTCGATGCGCATATAGATGCTATATTTATGAAGATGTTTAACAGAGCTGCTACCCGGAGCGAGATAGATGCTATAAAAGCAGATGCAAAAAAGTTAGCGGAAAAACCTACAATAGATACTATCCGGGCAGCGGCCGAAGCGAGTATCCGATCACTGATTGTGAGCGAACTTAAAGGGCAAATGTCGGCAGCGGCTCTTGGCGGGACGCTTGCCCTATCCGACAGCTTCATAAATGATATAGTTGGCGAAATGATGCGCTCAGGATTTTTTGGTAAAGATATAACCGCTTTAAATATTATTGAGTTGGTAATGAAATATGTGCTAGAAGATGCTGGCGGTATCCGAGGGCATGATTACGGTCTGTTTATTCAGGTTATGGAAGCAGCCAGCCAAAAAAGACAAGCCAATGCAGCGATGTCGGCGCGTAAAGCTATAGAAGAAGTTGTTAATGATATGGTGCGGCAGAGGGCTTCGGGAGTATTTGCTTCCTACGGCCTTGCTTCTGTAGATGCTGCGGGCGGAACTATGGTGGATGTTACAGGACGTGATATAACCGAGATAAGAGCCCGTGCGGCTAAAGAGGCAGGCAAAGGCAAGCCGACCCTGGCGGACTTAGACCGCGCTGCGCAGGAACAGGCGGACATGAAAATACTCAGCATAATTGCCGGTATTTTCTGGAATAACGGGCTTAAAGCATCCGCGGCCAGGAGGTCTGATATCCTTAATGCTATAAAAACCAGTTTGGCCGAAAAAGCAAAAACAGCACAGCTGACTAAAAAAGACATAGAAGCCGCAGCGGACGAAATGGTTAAGGCGCATTTAGGCGACTATCTTATACTTATTCTTGTTGGTGAGGTTTTTGAGAAAGAAGGATTTAAAGTTACTCCAGGTGAAGAGAAAGCCCTGGCTGACATCATAAAAGAAGAAGTCAGAAGAGAAGATTATAAAGAAGACGAAGATTATGATGATGCTGTCAGGGCAGCTGCCATAAGGATGATAAGCGGCAAAAAAGCTAAGATGTCAGAAGCTGCAAAAAATATCTTAGCTGAAAACGGCCTTGACGCAGGGGCTATAAAATTATTAGAAGATTCCGGGCTGCTGCAGAAGATAATAAAGATGGCGACTGTGCGGGGCGAAAATTTAACAAAAGAAAATATTTTAAAGGCGGCAAAGAAAATATTAGCGGAGCAGGCGTTGGGAAGAGAAGCTGATAAAGAAGAATCGGTTCAGATAGAAGGTATTGCCGCACAGCTTGCCGGTAAAGACAATCCTGTTGCTCTGGCTCATATTAAGGCCGCGGCAGAAGATTGGGCAAAAACCGTTAAGCGCATTAAAGAAGGGTTTGAATCGCTTAAAAGAGAGCCGACCGCTGAAGAAGCATTGTATATTTATGGCCTTGCCCAAAGAGCAGGAACGGATGTTGACTCTGTAATTGCCGATTGGGTTGCGAATGCGCAGCAATGGAAAGCTGCTATCGGCCGCTCTCTCGCAGGTGCCGAAATGGTGCGTATGTATGAAATTGCTTATTCAATTTACGAAGAAGCGAAAAAGGAAGACAAAGTCAGGGTATTAGCGCAGGATGATTTTAAACAGGCGCTTAAATACTGGATGGCTTTTAGCTACAGGGCAAATGCTTATTTGAAGGGTTTCCTTGAAAGAAAATTGACCGGCGCGGAACTGGCGCAGATATTTAATATGGCGCAGGATGTCGCAAAGTCGAGAAAATCAGAGACTGTGAAAATTGAGCACATGAGAGCTGCGCTCCGGAAGTGGTCGAGTGAAAAAAGGGATAAAGCGTATCTGGCCCTCGAAGAAGCTTTTGCTGAAGCGGGAGTGGAATTTGATGTTAAAAAGTGGGAACAATTATTTAAGATAGTGCTTAATAATACAAATTCTCCCGAAGAAATAGCCCCGAGGGCTGTGGATATACTGGAAAAAATATGGGAGGGTTCTCCGGTGATGCTTGCCGGATACGGCCATCCTGTGTATTTTACAGAACAGGAAAAGATCGATAAAATAGCCGCGCTCATGGGATATAAAGGTGATGCGAAGAATGGTATTACGATCAGGCTGGAGGATGGACGCATAATTATCTTAGTAGCTAAGAAAGATCTGTTTTTAATAGGTCACGAACTTATACATGCCACTTCCGCAGAGCCGGATTTTGTGCTTGCCGCCGAAGGAGGCACAATGGCCGGTGCGTCGGCATTTGAAGCAGGGATGCAGGGTGTTGCTGTATGGCATCAGACCGAAGGCGGTTTGGGATGGATACCATTAGGGGATGTAACGCCCGTAGCCGATGCAGACATAGTAGATATTGATGGGATAATAGGCAGGTTGGAGGCTGCTAAAGCAGCCGCGCTGACTACACATCCCGGTGTTGCTACTCATGGCCTTGCTCCGCCCGCTGCAGTGTTAGCGGAAACTCCCTCAACGCGCAGAGAAAGAAGTGTCATTGAATCCCTCTTAACCGAATCCGATCAGCCAGCCGCAGATGTTGCAGCCCAAGCCAAGCCTATTATCGAATATATTGATGCTAATAAAGGTTCCCAGGAAAGTTCCGACCGCGTAACCGCCTTAATATTTATAGCCACAGACAAAGAAGCCTCCTCTATCGTTCGTCAAAAAGCCAGGACCGTTCTTGCTATGCTTGCAGGTTTTACTACAAGCGATATGGAAGGTGCGATAGACTCCGCATTTAAAGGTAAGGCGGCAGAGCTGTATATCGCGGCTGAAAAAAATAAAGACCTTGAAAAGCTTCGTATCATAAATGCTCTTACCCGCTCTCTTGAAAATGATCCGGGCGTGGATATAGAAGTGGGACAAAAGCTTACCTGGTTGGCTGCGACTATTAAAAAGATGATCGAGGTTGAAGAGGGCAATAGTGATGTTTCCGGCCGTCATAAAGGTATTGTTTTGTTAACAAATGAAGCTGACGCCCTGTTTGCCAAAAAACAAAAAACAGATGATGATTACATGAAATTGCTTAAGCTCGCAGGAGAGCTTGGCATCGCCACAGATAAGGTGCATGAAGATAGGCTTGTAAAAGATATCAAAGGCCTTATTAAAGATATAGACGATCTGATAAGCTCCTTCGGCGATCCGTCTGTTGTGCCGTCAGCGATAACAGAGCTGCGCGCAAAGCTTGTTGCGTTGGAGTCGAGCGTAAAAGACGCGGTCTTAACTGCAAATAACAAAATCATTGATTACAGGAACAAGGCTAATGAATACCTGGAATTGACCAAGGGTATGCCCTTGGCTGTATGGCAGACAATAACAGATACTATCGATGTTCTTGAGGCGGAGCTTAAAGCTGCCAGTCCCGGAGGCGTTATAGCAAAAGATGCCGTCTCTGCTATTCAGGCTATGCGCGATGCTGTGGGGAGCAGGCGGCTTGATAGGATAAGGAGCGCTGCTCAGCAATTAAAGAAAGCTGCGCCGGCTATGGGATCGAGATGTGATGCCGTAGAGATAATGGCTCTGGTGTGTGAGGAGACGGTAAAGATAAAGGATGAGGCGGCAAAAGTATTGACAGAGCTTGAAACGGCCGTTTCCGGATCCGGTGTCGGAAGAGCCTATGCCCAGAACATGATGGCCATTTCCCGGATGCTGCTGGAGCTTTACAGGGCATTTCAGAACAGAGACTTTAACATAGCGAAAGAGATACTGGCTAAGGTAAGGGCTGAAGTGTCAGGGCTTGGCGCAAATATCAATAATCGTTATCAGCGAAGGATATCTGTCCGTCTTGACAGGCTTGAGGAACTATTAGGGCGCTCTTCCAACCCTTCGTTCACTGGTTTCAGAAATATGATCAAATCCGCCTTACTTTCCTTTACGGAAAATATATCAGGCCTTAATATTTCATCCAAATATAAAAATACTATAAACCGGTATATTGAAGATATGACAGATATGGTAGAAGCCGGTAATCTCGGTGCCGCTGGGCAATATCTTGCCATGATCGAAGAGACTTTAGTTTCAGCAGGTTTAAAGAAAGAAGATGCCGACAAGCTTATTGCGGCACTCAGAGGAATGATCGCTTCCGGAGCGACGGTGAATATTGTAGGTCAGGATACTGATAAATTTACTCCGAAGGATCCGGAAGGCGGGCTTATAAAAAGATTGACCGATAAGGCGCGCGACAACCATCCGTGGTCGATAAAAGACAGGCTTCTGGCATTGTTTGGTTTCGGTAGTATTGAGAGCAGAAGAGGCCGTGCCGACAGGATAGTAAGCAAGGCGAGGGACAAAATAGCCGGCAAACTTAAAGGTGATGGTGATGTCGAAAATGCCATTGCGTCTATAAATGAGGAGCGTGTGAAGTCGGGGAAGGAAGAGCTGGATCTTGCCTCCGATCTTGAGATGGTAGTTCCGGAGATCATTTTAAGCCTGCGTCTGGCCGGAAATGATGAAAAAGCCCTGGAGCTGGAAAACACGATGGTCGATTTCTTCTATAACGTCCTTATGCCGCAGATGCGTTACCTGAAAGATACGGATATAACATACGCCTGCCAATGGGTGAATGCGCTTATTAAATCATGGGATAAGGCTGAAGAGGCTCTTGCTCGTAAGGATATAGAAGGCTATCTGTCCGATCTGGAGAATAAAGGGGGCAGTCTTATTTCGGATGTCGGAGAGATAAAAAAACTGACAGGCGAGAATATTGACAAAATGAACACTGCCTTGGACGCAATGAGAAAGCGTCTGGATAAGACGAGAAAGATGATAGAAGGCCGCGTGGATGAAGATGGTGTGCCCATAACAAAGGCTGAAAAGATCCTCGCGTTAAAAGACCAGGAAAAAGATATAAGCGAGGCGATGAACCAGCTTAGGGATGCAATTGTCGGGCAGATGAAACTGGTGAAATCTCTCGACACAGTTATTGGGCTTATAAATGAGGGAAAGCTGGGAAAGCTGGACAAAGATGGCCTGGGGCGTCTGGGAGATAGCCTTATGCCTATATTTGTGAAGAAGCGTGTTCTCAAGGAGAGAAAGAGGCTGACAGACTCGAGAGCCGGGCTTATGAAGCAGAAGGGTATAAATCCCGATAAAGAGGGTAACTTTACCGAAGAGGAGATGCGGATAATCTCGACCGAGTGCGTGACGGCACATGATAAATTCCGTGCGGCGGCTTGTGCGGACCTGAGCATAAAATACGTCGGAGGATACGCTGAAGGTTTTTATGGTGAACAGCTGATGGCGGGACTTATGGCCGCGGAGGGCTACATCGTAAATCTGCTCACAGGTGAAGGTAAGACGGAACTTTCCATAATTGCATTGTCGGCACAGTCGCTCACCGGGCTTACAGTCTTCGCCGAAACTTCCAATATAAACTTAGCGCGCGCTAATCATCTTACAAGAAAAGGCGTCTTCGATTTTATCGGAATAGAATCGGATGTGTATGACCCCGCCAAACTTAATACTTTGACCAGTGATGAGCGGCAGAATGAGCTGAACAAGCTGTTCAGAGAAGGCGGATGCGCCATCGTTACTTTTGACACTGCCTCAATGAACTTCCTTATAGCCGAAGATTATCCTAAAGATGATGTCAATGATACAACGAAACTATTCAGAAATAAGAGAAGGGCGCTGTTTGTTATTACGGATGAAATAGACGCATCTTTAAGGGATGCGCGCACTCAGTATAAACTTTCCGACCAGGCCGAAACCATCGATAAAAATGAACCTGAATTTAAACTGATCGAAGCGGCTGTAAGGCTGGGCGAGGAGATCAGAAAATCCGGGCTTTGGGATATGGCGACTGAAGAGACTGAGACCGGAAGAGAGCGTGAAGAGAGCGGAGTGCCATCCGGAAAATATTTTTCGTTCAATAGCTACACCGGAGCGGTAGATTTTAACGAAGAGCTCCTGAGGACGGAATGTGAAAAATTGGCCGAGACATTGCGCTCCTCAAATTTGCGCGACGAGGACGGCAATCCTTATTCAGCCGAAGATGTGGCCGGATGGGTGAGAAAGTTCATCCGCTCTTTCCTTACAAACCGTATAGGTGAAGACTGCGAAGTTATACACGGTATGATCAAATTATACAGCCAGGGCATACTCGGCAACAGGCGATTAAGCGACGGTATGCAGACAGTCCTTGAAATGTATGTCCGCTTGTTTGTCGATCCCAATGCCGAGGTTTTCCGCGACACCGGGACATCATCCCAGGTGGGCGGCGGTGTGGCGAGAACACAATTTTTCCTGACAAGGGGTGGAGCCAGCGCTACAGCTTTGACAAGCGAATGGGAAGTCATGAACGTTTATGATAATAAATTTGGCGTGGTGCAGGTGCCGCCCCACTGTCTTAAGATAATCCGGGAAAAAGAGCCGCTTCTTATAGACGGCTCCGGCGATGAGATGGAGATGCTGAGGACATACGTAGAGAACGGATACAGCATATGTCCGATGGGTGAAGATTCGCTGAGGGTGTTCAGGCCGAGTATGCATTTCGTCCGGACAACAAACGATGCGCAGGAAGCGCTTAATTTCCTCAAACAGTGTTTCCCGGATCTTGATGTGCAGATAATAGACGGTAAACTTGAAGGGGAGGATCTTGACGCCGCTATAAGCCGTGCAGGCGGTAATTGCCTTACGATATTTACAGAGGCCGGCGCGCGCGGCACAGACTATAAACTGTTTTTCCGCAATATACGCACATTGGATAATGGCGGAACGGCATTTCAATTTGACCGCCTGTTCGAGGTTCTTGAAGCGCTGGATACGGGCGGCAGCATGTTCGGGCAGATACCGGCCTTAAAAAAAGACATAAAGGATGCGCTGGCCGTATTGAAGAAAGAAATAAGTGCGGCCAGGGATGACGAAGTTGCCATAGGGAATGCCATAGAAAATGCAAGGACCAGGATCAGTGTAGCAATAGAAAGCCTTAAGAAAAATATTAATGCAGTTTTTGATGAGGTTATTGCGAACAACAATGTCGACGCGGCAGTCAAAAAAGAGATGATGGCGCTTCAGGAAAGTGTATTGGCGAATATAAAATACATTGAAGGTATTTTTGCCGGATCGGTAGAAACGAAAGATATAAAGATAAAAGCGGCGCTGATAAAGGGATGCCTGGACGATATATACAAAGCTTTGGCGACGGTCCAGCTTTTGGTTTCTCCCGAAGCTAAGAATCTTAGAAAGATATTACTTGCGGCGGATGCTAACGAAAATCGCGGAAGCGAAGAGGTCCGGTTTGAAAACATACAAAACGAATCGAACATGCTCTTTAACGGGCTGGAGGACAGGCTGATTGCGCTTGAACCTCTGGCAGGACAGCAGCGTGTCGGAGCCATGCTGCAGGTGCTGACGAAATTCAGGACCGGCGTCAATGCCAGGTATATAGAAGGTTATCGCCTGCTCAGCACATTAACTAAAGAGGCGGTAGCAGATCTCGTCCAGGGTGTAGGACGCGCCGGAAGGCAGGCGGATCCTATGAGCTACCAGCTCTATTTCAATCTCAGCGCCGGAAGCAGTGATATGGATATACTTCAGTCTGCTTTTAAGAATACGAGCCGTATGGCAGAGATAGAAGAAGATATTGCCGAATACAGGAGGCTTACAAATATTTTAAAGAGCGGCACTTCCCTTACGGAGCAGGATGCTGATAGGCGCAAAGCACTGAAGGCTAAAATATATAATCATATTTTTGACGCCTTGCTGAAGATAGACCTTGAAGGGCAGAAGGAGAGGGTTAAAAATTCCAAAGCGGAACTTGCGGAGTTTGACGTTTTCCGTGACGAGTTTGCGCCGTATAGCACTAAAGTCGCGGGCCAGGAAATCGCAGGGGCAGGATATGAGGATATTGCCGAACAATTGCTTGACGATATTGCAAAAGGTGCTGAAAGTGCCGATGAAAAAACTCTCCAGCGTCTGCGGGCAACGCTATTAATGGTGTTCGGCGAAGACGCCGCATTTATGGATAAAGAAAACTTTGTAATACATCTTAAGTTACCGGTCGTCCTGAATAAAGGTACTAAGAATGAGCGTACAGTTTATGAAGTATCAATAAGGGATCTGAATAAAGACAATGCCAGGTTAATATGCGGAGTGCTGAAAGGGCTTGTTAATAATGCGCGCATAGAAAAGAGCCGGAACGAATTTCTGAAAGCCAGACAGGAAGCGCATGAAGTCATGGCTTTACTGGAATCAAAAACCGGTTTACGCAGTAAGGCGGTTTCAAAGATAGGCACAGCTGAGGCGGCTGCGCCTGAAATAGCGCCTCATATGGACAATATCATAGCGGCCATAGATTCCCGGGCATTAACAACGTTGTCAGATGCGGAAAGTGTAGCAAAAATATTGAAACTTAAATCCGATTCTCCTGTTGTGCAGGCAATTGCTGCAAATATATCTGTAATAGCCGAGCTCCGCAAAAAGGAAAAAGAGATAGACGCTGCCGCGGAAAAGGCCGTAGAGAGGATAAAAAAACGTATAAAAAGCGCCACAGGTTCCAGTCTTAGTGCTGGAGGGGCAAAGCAGCTGCATGATGCCATATTTAACAGTAACAAAGATGCTTTATCCGATATGTTTGCAGCGATGATGGCTTTTGCAAGGCAGAGCTTCCTTGATTCAGGAGTCTTATATAAAGGGCTGGATAAAGATTTGAGAGATCATATATCGCAGGACGAGTTCAATAGGCTTAGCGAATCGCACTCTCCTGATAAAATGCTGGGCCAGCGCTTTAAATTGTTCTTTGAAAGCGCTCTGCAGGCCATTCAGTATGACTATTTCGAAAAAGCGACGTCGCTGGATAAAGGTTATCCCAAAGATTTTAAAGGTAAACTGCAGAGCTGGCTTGGTGCGGTAAAACGCGATTTGGCCGGTGTTTTGTCTGGAAAGATCATTGAAAAGTGCAAGCGTGAGATCACCGGAGATCGCCGCAGACAGGATACGGCGGAGAAGAAAAAGACCCGGATGAGTGAATTTTTCGGATCGGTATTTAAGTCGTTTCTTAAGAGGGCAGAGGTTAAGCCAAGGACGATCGCAGGACGGGTTGTTGTGAGTGCAGGCGCTGGTGCTGTGGTCGGCGCAGGAGTGGGGGCGTATCTGGGAAGCGCTGTTCCTGTCCTCGGTACTATTTTAGGCGGACTTTTAGGAGCGGCAGCCGGAGGGCTTATTGAGCGCTTTGTAGATACGAATATCGGATTTGCGAAGCTGAGAAAAGAGAACGGCATAATGAAAGCCTCTCTGCTTGCCCTGGGAACCATAGTCAAAGATACAGTGCGCGGCCTCGGCGAAGGGGCTATGGGTGCGTTACTGACTTTTGGCGCCGTTGCGTTAATAGCAACGGTCGTGGCTGCGCCTGTGATAATCGGTGCTTTGACTTTGGCAGCGTTAGGGTATGTAACGTTCGCGGCGATAACAGCTGCTGTATTAACTTATGCTGCAGGGGCTGCCATAGTGGGCGGTGCGGCGGCTGCCATAGTGGGCGGAACGGTATTTGTCGGTGATTTCATCTCTTCAGTCAGAAGGGTGGTATCTCCTCGCACTGTGTCTGTTTTGCGTAATGCAAGTGAAGGGTTGACTAAAGCCGGAAGAATAAATGTAGAGTCGGAAGAGGCGGCGCCGCTGGCACAGAGACGGGATTATATTAAGGCTATCCCCAATGGCAAAGAAAGAAAATTGTCTGACCTCATGATGGGGCGTGATAAGGATGGAAAGATTTCACCTATTCTGGAGGAAGTATTAAAAAGTGAAACGCCCGCTGTCGAGAAAGAGAAAAGCAAAGAAGACCGCAGGAAAAATATAGATATACGCGAAACTACTACGGCAGCTGGTGAGAAGGTAATAGTGGCTGAGGTAAAGGCGGATGAAGACTCTGAAGCCGGCACAGCCGTTATAACGCCGGAGGATTATAAAGAAGCATGGGATAAGGCAGGTATGCCCGCTTTTGTTGCAGCAGCGGCCGCAGGGGCTCCCGCAGGCGGAGGAGCGGCTCCTCCCGCAGCTGGCGTCCAGGCTATGCCGCACTTTATATGCGTGCCCGCCGGTTCGATAAATCTTCAGACGGAAGACGGCGAAGATAAGGATCGGGCGATCGAGGATATCCTGGACCAATACAGGCCCCGCGATGGATCGGGCCAGCCTATTGCGCAGCCGGTCTGTTTATTTGCCAGAGGTATGGCGCCCTGCCCTGAAGGCGAGGGGCGCAGGTTGACAGATGCCACACCTATGAGCTATTCAACTGCCGCGGAACTCGCTAAACTTTCCGAAGAGTCCGGGGAGACGGTGGACTTCACTCTCTCTGACGGCAAAGCCGTAGATTTCCGTAATCATGACGGTAATATTGTCGCGATCATGCGATGCGATAACGGACAGGTGATGGTGCTTCCGCTTGGGGCCAATCCCAGCCGGGAAACGATGGACGCTATAGAAACTGCCGCTGCTTTCAGCGTGGCCAAGAAACACGGTGTTAAAGATATTGCCGAATATGGTTCTCCTGCCAATGTCCGTGCCAGGGAAGAGTCGCGCCGCAGGTTTGGGGCGGCAGCGGCAATGATAAGCAGGATGCATGGCGAAGACGATAAAGAGATGGCCGCGAGAAATCCTATCCTCAGGGATAAGGCGCAAAATACTCCAATGAAGGCTTCGGATATATCCATAACACCGGACGGGGTATTTGTAACAAATCCCGACGGTGTAAAAGAGGCTATAGTATCTTTTAAAGACGGAAAAGCGCGTCTTGAAAAAGTTATAGAAACAGAAGATGCCGGAATGCAGGAGCGCATTATACTTCCGCGTGTAAGCTGGGCCATGAAATTTGCATATTGGCTTACACGCAGGACACGTTCTTTACTCTCCCGGCTGGAAGATTTCTTCAGGAACAGGCGCAGTTTCATTTTCCTGGAAAGAAACCTGGGAGGTCATCCTAAAATTCTTAAAGCTGTCAGAGCTGTTTTTGTAACCGCACCAAGCCAGATATTCAGCGGAAACCTGTTTACCCAGGCGCTATCGGCGGTCTTTATGTCCGGAAATTCGATATTGAACGGTAAGGTTATACCATGGATTGATAATAAGTTCCTGTCGCTGCGCAGCTATTTTGCCGGTGCGAAACTGCCGGAGGAGAGCAAGATATTGGGCTCTTACGCGATCCCTGCAGATTTAGACGCAAGGGAAAAGCTTTGTGAAGACTGGCTGGGCGTGAATGATAGCGAGATAGTGGGTCTTCTGGGTGCTTTGGCGCAGAATGGCAGGGATGCCGGGGCTTACTTTGATCTTGCCGAAGCGCTTGTGAAGCGGGCTCAAAATGCTGTGAAAAACGAAAGCGCTAAAAAAGGAGCAGAGTTACGGTTTCTCGCCGGCAAATATTATTATGCGGCCTTATACTTTAATAAAAATTATAGAAATGGCACAGTATATCATGCCGCGTCCGCAAAATTACTTCGGGATGAAGGTAAAAATGATGAAGCCCTGAAAGAGATAGAGTCTGCCGTAAAGGTGCAGTGGTGGACATTTGCGGGCGGATTATGGCGTCAGGCGCTGGATCGCGAAGGCATGGACGAGATGATATCTCTGCGCGAAACCATCCTTAAAGAAAGAAATGACAAAGCAGAAGCGGCTAAAAAAGGAAAAGAAGAAGCTGGACCTGGTTTCCGGGCGGCTGTAAAAGATACAGTGAAGCAGATTTTCGCGGGAATGACCGGCAAGAAAATGATGATGGCGGTCTCAGTAGTAAGTTTATGCCTTATGGTAGGCATACCGTTTATTTTCGGTGCGCCTATTGTCCTTGCGGGAGCGGTCTCTACAGCATCGTTGCTTAATACGCCCAGCGCTGTGCTTATAGTGGCCCTGGGCAGGATAATTTTTGGGCAATGGATACCGCAGGGGTATAAACGATTTGTGAAAAAAGAGGTTGCTTATTCTGCAAAAAAATCGGAACGGACTATTCTGAATATCGAAAAGCGCGCGGCTAAAAGACAGCCTGAAAATATGGATGCGCGTCTTGCACTCATTAACCACTATATCGCTATGGGTAAGGAAAGAGATGCGTATAGAGAGATTCTCTCCGCCGCAAATTTATTCTCGAAGCATCATCCCACGCTGGTAGTTTTCATATTTAAACTTTTAAGATCGAGAATTAAAAATGAAATTATTAAAAAAGAGCTGGTCGGTATTATAAGGGGCGGTCTTATAGCTAAAACGCTTAGTATGCCGGTGGGCAGCATATATATTAACGCTATGCTTGCGGAATTGGCAATGTCTAGAGGCTATGCAGAGCAGGCGCTTGTTTACCTTGACAAAATAGATGTCATAAATCTGGATCTGAACAATGAAGCCAACAGGGCTATACGGCAGCTTAAGATGGATGTCCTTAAGGAACTACTGGATAAAGCCGCAGGGGAATCCGCGATAAATAAGGCGGTAGTTGATGATCTCATATCTAAAATAAAAAGCATAGCAGGTGTTTTGTCGGGGCCTATGGAGCAATTCACTCCGGAAGAAAAGCTTGCGTTAAGTAAAACGTATGCAGAAATAAAGAGAACCCTTTTATCTCTGGAAAATAAAAGAAAAGATGAAACGGACGCAAATCTTAAAGCCGCGAAAGACGGTGCGCCGGATGAGAAGGTTGCGGAAATAAAAGAAGAGAAGACTGATCTGCCGAAGCCGTCAGAATCCCAGCGTTTTACTACAGAGCTTGATTTGGACCCGGACAATTTTGCGGCCAGGTCTATGCTTGCGCATATCCATATAAGAGAAGGGCATTATGCCGAAGCCGAAGAGCTCATGAATTACACCGTTAAGAACTCCAAAAATAAGCACGACATATCAGAAGCTGCAACTATTTTAGCAGCTATAGACATAGTGCAGGGCAAAGTGCCGTCGAGGAAGACTTTGCGTAAGATAGCGCCGGGACCGGAAAGAGATATTATGCGTGCTTTATCCAGGGTAAATAACGAAAACGCAGCGGATATGGAAAAGTTGTTCGGCTTTATCAAGCAGGTTATTCCCGCATCCGACAATATAAATGACAGAGAAGCTGTGGTCTTATTGGCGTTCGCATCGGCGGTTACTAAAAATATAGATCCTGCATATGGCAGCGGATTTAACGCAATGAGACTTGGCGCGGTGAACGCATTGCAGCAATTAAAAGAGCTGCTTAAAGATAAGAAATTTTCGTCTAAGGAATTAGGGTTAAAGGTGGAAGACGCGCTTAAGGATGAGAACATAGGAAAGCTGGCGGCCGCCGCCGCAGATCATTCAGGGGCTATGAATAAGGTGACAAGATCTGCCAAAAATATGAATGAGCTTATAACCGCTGTAAAAAGTTTAAAGGATCGTGTAAGGAAACTGAGCTCTCGACTTAACGAATACCGCAGAAACAACGTTTCTATGCGGCGGATCCGCGGTGTTAATAAAGAGATTGCCGATGCCAATGTCCGTATAGCCAATAAATTGAAGCTTCCGGAACAGGCATACAAGCAGGCTTTCAGTGAAGTGCTTGCTGAAAGCGATCCTGTCATAGCAGCGCAATTACTCATTGGGCTTGCAGAATTACAAAAGGCTTATCGCGATACAAATCTGACGGATGACAATAAAGTATTGCTGGAGCGGCAGAGGGAGATCCTGAAAGGCCTGATGGAATTGCGGTCGAAATTTAAAGAAAGCGCTGTTTTTGGAAAAGCGGTTTCCCCGAAGATCGAAGAGGCTATAAAGATATTGGCTGCTTTAATGGAAAATGACGTTGAATCTGCCGGTAAAGACCTTGCGCAGAAGAGCAGTAAGTCAATGTATGCGATAAGTGACCTCAAACAGCTATTTGATAATTTTAATGGTGATGACAACATGCAGAAGGCCATTCTGGCCCTGCTGGATAATTTTGTGGACGCTTATTTCAAGGCGGAGGTGGATATCGCACGTGGTGGCGGAGAAAAGAACTGGCATAATTTTGATGTGATTTTAGATAGGATGAAAGAACTAAAAGCTGTCAGCCCCCAAGACAGGATAAGTAAGCAAGGCAGTCTTAGTATAAGCGACGATGAGATCGTTTTAATAGATAGAGATATGTCTACAGAAGATTCTAACTGGAACACGGTGCTGCGCCTTAAGATGCTGTCGCGGTATGTAGATTCTATGTTGATGCTGGAAAAAGGCCAGAGAGGCTCATCTTTTACTCTGCAGTGGATAAACGAAGAGCTGTCGGCAGGTTTGAGGGAACTTAAGGACAGTTTCAGACCTATCGCGTTAGAAATAATTATTCCAAAACTTATCTTGAGATCAGAGGCGGCGGGTGCGCGTGAAGTGTATTTGGCCGATCTATTTATAGAGCGCATAATAAATGAAGGCGGGTTGAGAGGCGCAAGTCCGGATGCGCAGATGAGAGAATTGTTTATGACGGTATTCACCCGTGCCATAGGATCTGTGTCGCCGGACTTCAAAGAAACCGAAAGGTTTCTGCGGCTCAAGATCCAGGCCATAGTGGCTGAAACCGATGAATCTAAGAAGAGTGCATTGACCGGAGAGCTCTTGAGTTTAATAACCGGCGTCAGCGATAAAGATAAACTCGCCGGCCTTATAAATATAATGGCAAATTATATGAACGGCGTCGATGATACAGACGGAAGAGATATTAAACGGCCGCTTGTTATAAAGCTTGCAGAGAGCGGAAGCCTTTCTACGGAATCCAGGATGAGATTATGCAGATACCTTATGGATCAGGCGAAAGATGTTAAGGAGAGGGAACAGGTTGTCTCGCTTCTTTCATCGCAGGTTGGAAAAATAAAGCCGGAAGATAATGTCGATGCAGGTATTTTGCTGGATCTTATTGAGCCTTGCCTGAGAGATCCAGATAAAGCAACCGATGCTTTGCTTGTAAAAACATTCAATGCGTTATTGGCGATGAAGGCCGCAGGCATAAAAGACGATGCGATCAATAAACGCATAACGAATGGGCTTGAGGCTGCCCGCAAAGCTATAATCAGCAAGCGTGAGTCTGCCTCGGTTGCGGCGAGCAAGGCCGCGTATGATGCGATCATGGCTAGTACTTATAATATGATCGCGCTAGCTAATCTTAATGAGGTAGAGGGCAGGCACGACGAGGCTATTAGTATATTAGAGGAAGCCAATAAGCTTATAAATGATGAGTGTAAAAAAGTAATAGCTCTTCAGGATAGTGATAAGCTGTCCGAATATGGTGGTAGCCCGGATAGTCTTGTGCTTGAAGCCGATAAAATAACTGCCAGGATGGAAAGTATCCTGAAAAAGCAGGATAAGGTTGACTCTCAGTGGTATATGAACCTGGCCAAGGGCGAGATGGAGCTCGCCAGGTTCTATGCGCTGAAAGGGGACATTGCGTCAGCCATGGCGCAGATGGCCAAGGTTTTCAAAAATCTCGCACAAGCTCAGCGTATCGACCCGGGCAATGCCAAACTGAAAATAACATTTGAATTGGCACGGCTTGAGGCTTCGCGGATACAGCTGAATTATGAGCTGGGCATTAATTATCCTGGAATGCTTAAGAAGCTGGCAGAGGCCAAAGAAAAGAGGGATAAGGCGGTCAAGGAGAGAGATGAGATATCTGAAAAGATAAAGAAACTTAAGACTGATCTGAGAGAACTGGAAATAGCGGATATTGCCAGCAGGCGCGGCGAAAAAGTCCGGCTGGCCGCTGACGGGACGGATGCCAAAGAAAAAGCGCTCGCGGATATGGATGCGTATGAGGCATCGTCCGGCATAGATAAAGTTAAAGGGAATATTAAATCTGAAACCGAAAAGCTCGATCGTGCAAACAAAAAGGTTACGGACTCCGAATACGACGTCATGGATCTGCAGGATAAATCCGACCAAGCTGACCAGCGCGCAAGTATGATCGTGGCAAGACTGCGTAATTTTGTCCGTGATGCCATCGCTGTTATTGTAGATGGCGACAAAGATGACGCCTCTGTGAAGGATGCGAGACAGGCGCTTCTGAATATTGTAGGCCAGAATGCGCGCGGGGTGCTGTTTACTGCGATAGACAGGAAACGCGGGGAGATCAGATCTGAGGCAGCCCGTAAGGAAAGGATGCGTCAGCTTGATATTTTGCAGGAACTGGAGTTTGATATCATTTATAAAATTGCAGGCAGGGAAAATACGGTTAATGCTATAAAGGCGGCCAATAATAATGAAGCTGTGCTGGAAGGCAGGACATTATCTGCCACGGCCCTTCTGGATTATACCGCCGGGAAGATGGCGGATAAAAAAGATCTCATAGAAATGCTGGCAGATATTATGAATACCGCCGCGGATGAAGTAATAAAAATATCGGCCCGTGAAAAGATGTGCAGCGCGATATTTGAGCTTATCGGATTAAAAGACAACCCTGATGTTTTAAAAGACAAGAGCGATGAAGATATCTCCGGTATCCTTTATAAAATGTTCCTGGAAAAGTTTTCAAAAGGCGATAAGAAGTATGAGGCAGACAGAGCCATGCTTGAGGCGATATCGCCTTTATTGAATGAAGCTTTGGGTAAGATGAAAGGCATGGATAAGAAGTGGGATGAGCTGGCACTTTTTGAACGCCAGCTTATATTTGCCGCGGATAATGCAGCGGCCAGAGAAAGAATTCTCCGGGAGGAAGCGGCTAAATTTAATGCCGCGGCATTTGCAGAGCTCGGTAAAGATGAAATGGATAAAGGTAATTTTTACGAGTCCTTAATGCTGCTCGATAAAGCCCTTGCGATTTCTCCGGACCAGCCAATGGCCAATTTTTATAAGGCAAATGTATTCATGCTCTTAGGCAGGCTTTATGATGCCCGTAAATTTGTAAATAAAGCTCTCGCGAAAGCGGCGGATAATATAGAAATGCTGGAGCTGCTTAGTAATATCCAGAAACAGCTGCATGATAACGTCGGGTGCGCTGCGACGGAATTAAAGATATGCGATGTATATATGAAAAAAGCCGGAGAAGATGAAAAGGCCGGGATCGACCCGAAGGCGAATTATGATAACGCGGAAAAGCATGCTCGTGCCGCAGCGCTGATATCGCCGCGTTTGGGCACTGCATGGACGAAGCTGGCAGGTGTTCTGTATAAAAAAGGTGTTTTCGGCGAGGCGCAGAATATCGCCTCCGCTGTTATATGGGCTACGGACGATCTATTGCTTCTGCGGGGCGTGTGGTTCTTTGGTAAGTCGAAAAAGGAGCAGACGGATTACGGCCTTACGATCACATCAGAAGACGCCGCGAGTCTTATTGAAACCATGGCCGGCATCGCGATAGCTGCAGGTGATGCCGCGGGGGCCCGTGCTGCGATAAATATTATTAAGGATTATCAGTCATTTGTTAAAAATTCTGCCGCCGCAGCCTTTATAGAAGGCAAAGCCTATAAGATATCCGGCAATATTTTAATGGCGCGCTCGGCCTTTAAGAAAGCGATGAGTTTGTCCAAAGACGATATTGAGATGAAGAAGAAGCTTTTTGAACACTATAGCGAAGAGGGTCAGCTTGATGGTATTGCTAAGGCTATAGAATTAGCCGAAGGCATTTCAGCGTCTGAAATAAAGATGAAAAAGAGCTGGGACAAAAAAGCGGCTCTCCTATATGTGGAGAAGAGCGCTTTGCCAGGCAAATTTATGGAGCGAGTTATAGACCGGGTAAGCCGTCAGGCAGAAGATCTTAAGAAAGCATATGATATTGCATTAACGCTCGACGTGAAAGATAAGGCCGATGTATTAACCGCAATATACGCAAGGGCACAGCAGCTTGACGCAGAATTGATAACCCTGAAACCCCGGCTATACAAGGCTTCACGCTATGCGAAGATAAATAGTGTCCGCGCAGAACTTTATAAAATGATCAGCGCTTATCTGGATGCCAAGGGCGGAGAAAAAACTACGGAGATCGACGGCGTTATAAATGTCTTTAAAGAGCTGAGGGCAAATAGCAATACGCCTGAAAAAGTGAGATCTGATATTGACAAGTCTTTAAGCGCTGCATACAGAGCCAGGGGTGAGAGGACGGGGCAGATAGAAGATTATAAGGAAGCCATACTGCTGGATGACGGTAATTACATGGCCCATTATGGTATAGCGTTAGCGTATGCTTCAGCGGGCAGAAATGAACTTGCCATAACCCATCTGGAGAAATTTATGCCCGCTTCTAAAGCGGAAGGGTTCGATGAAAGTCTCCGGATGAGCGCTGTTAAAAAACTGGCAGAACTATATGAAGCGGCAGGCGATTACGCGAAAGCTCAGAAGATGGATGCTGAATTGCGGACGATGAGCATCGTTGCGCCGACGGAGAAAGACCGGATAGATGCCTCCAAAGCTTTGCAAAACGCTCTCTACGCTCTCGTAGATAAAGCTATTGTTGCCGGAGCTATGAGAAATGCTCTGCAGCAGCAGTCGGAAAAATTGCTGAACGCTATAAATACTAACAGAGATATCCGTGAAAAGGTGATGAAGGCGCTGGCCGATTCAAAGAAGACGGATATTTTTATAAAAGACGGGCGCCTGCTTATAGAAAAATTAATAATGGATAATACTGGTGCCGATATTCTGAAAAAAGCTGTCGGCGGGGACAGTCAGATCGCCGCAGCGGTAGAATTTTTATCAGCAGATCTTAAAGAAGCGGCACAGCTGGAAGAAGATCGTAAAAAGATATTGGATATGCTGATAAGCAGTATTGTGAATTTCCCCGCTGGAAAAGAAGATGCGATCCGTCTTATAGTTTCCCGCCTGGAGAGATCGGATAAAAAAGAGGCGATGACTGTGCTTGAAGAGTGCCTGAGCCTGGCCGAGGCAGGCAGTATCCCCGGCGCTGAGTATATGGCCATTAGCCTTGCAAGATATTATTACAGCAGTGCGGGCACTGATAGCGAGATGCAGAAGAAGGCGGCAGATATACTGGATCGCCTCCTCGGTCCGGGGATGAATATCAGCTACGATGTAATAATAGAGGCCAATCTACTCTCGTCCGGAATATCGTTGCGGGATAAAGATGCGGTCATGGCCATGGATAAAGCTATTAAGGCTTTACAGATCTACAATGACGAGGCGTGGGGCAGATACAGAGATGACGCTATGTCAGATCCTATGGTCGGGGCAATTGAAAACGCTATAAGGGCATCATTAGACGGTGAAATTAAGGTAAACCCCTCCTATATAGATGAATTAATAAAGTCGATGAAGAGCCTGCGTAATTTCGGACTGGCGGGCAGCTTAATAAAGCTTGTGTTGACTCAGGCGCCGCAGAAAATAACGGCTGTATCAGCGCTTCTGGCTGATAGTGAAATTTCCAGGGAGGATAAGGCAGGCATAATAAGCGGTTTGAAAGAAAATTTAAAAGCGATGCCTGCGGTTTTAGATAAAATTACCGCCCAGAATATTGAAAAAGACATAAAAGATTATATGAAGACAGATAAGTCTGTGCGGCCATGGGATCTGTTGGTATATATTTACCGGGCGCAGGACAGATGGCGATTTGGTGCGGCTATGCTGCGGGCAACGTGGAATGCGGGCAGGCGTGCGGTAAAACAAGAGAAGGGCTTTAAAGAACGGATAAAAGAGATAAACAAAAAATCTTTATCTGACATGTTATATGATTTCGAATCCCGCATGAAGAAGAGAGTGGATGCGCTCAAGACGCTGGCTATGTCTTTACGTGATAAAGCCGCATGGCCTGAGGTGAGAGACGAATTCTTAAAAGCCGCGAATACTTTGCTGGAATATTACGAAAAGGACGGGCGAAGCGTGCGGAAGAATTATAAAACACTAGATGCTTTTAACCGCGCAAGGATAGAGGTGCTTATTGCTATGGCCATGTCCTTTGCGGATAGTTTTGACGGCAAAGATATGAAGCGTGCGGAAGAATATTATAGAAAAGCTCTGGCAATAAAAGCTGATAATGAAGATGCAATAATGGGCCTGGAAGAGACGCTTTTACTGGAAGAAGCAGCGCTATCGGCAGGCCGCGCCGGTGAAGCTTTGACAGCGGAGAACAAAGATAAATATCTCGCCGGTATATATATAGATAAGGCAGGTAAAGCTGCGGATACCGTCGAGAAAAAGACTTATCTTGATAAAGCGATAGCCGCCGATCCCAAGATGGCCGGAGCGTATAAGCAGCTGGCAGATATTTATATAAACGATGGTAATTATGATGAGGCTAAAAAGGTGCTGAAAAAAGCTGCCGCATCCGTTGAAGATGCCAAAGCAAGGTCTGAGTTTATTAATACGATAGAAGGCCTTGACGCTATCGACGCCGTCATAACCGGCGGAGCGGACCGGGACATTGCAAAAGAGATAGAGCAGGCGAAAGCCATAGCAGATAAAGACGAGAGGGACTCTAAGCTTTCCGCGCTGCGCAATAGATTGTCGGATGAGGTAAAATCGCGATTGGGATTACAGGTCCGTCTTAAAGAATTTTACAGAAAGAGCACTCGTAAGGAGCCGGATGTGTCAAAAGAAGAAGCTTCGGGCATCCAGGAAGCTATAGAGAGTGGTATCGCGGCACAGCCGTCTTCTCCTGATGAGGTAAAAAGGATGAAGGATTTCCCGGAAAGGGTAGTTGCCATAGGCAACGGCATGCTAACTTCTTCTAAAGACCAGGATCTGGAGGAGTTGATATATAAAGCAGATAACTACGGCATCCAGGATGAGGGACTGGGCCTGCTTCAGGTAAAAAGGCTTATAAATAGAGCCTCTTCAGCGCTCAGAATAAAGGCAAAAGGCTGGCAGGCTGAAACGGCAGATCTTGAATCAGTGATTCGCCAGCAGATAGAGCTTATTGAGGATCGGAAGATAAAAAGCGAGGCATTGATAGCATTGGGTAGATACTATGAAAGCAAAAAAGGTGCCAGATCTGAAGCTATAACCGCTTTCACCGACGCACTTGATGCGTGGCCGATGTCTATAATAGCCGTAAATAGCCTTATTAATTTAAAGTCATCACAGATGGATTTGAGCTGGCGTATAAGGGATATTCTGGAAGATGGAAACCTGCCTAATATGGATCAGAGATATAAAGAAGAAGTCCTTTCTGTGATGAGCCGCTACTGGGAAACATTTGGTGATCGGTTGACTATATATAAGAATATAGCTGATTATTTCGGTGATATTTCGCCTCCGGCAGTTATAAAATTAATACAGTCTGCTTTTAAGTCCCAGGTGTTCAGCGTAATTCCATATCTTATACCCGAACGCATTGCCTCCGTCGGAGAAGCTGTAGCTTTAGTGGAAGCGATAAGCGAATCTCTTGCTAGGGTGAAATTTAATGAATTGAAGAATGTCCCCGACTTTGAATCTGCGCTATCCCGGATAGCCGGGAAATTCCCGGATAATGGATTTGAGACAAAAATTATTACGGCAAAAACACTTATCTCGCGTGCCTATCTTAATATAGGTAAGGGAGATTACGCTCAGGCCGTTAAGAATTTAACAGAAGCGGGCAGGCTTGAAAGATTTGAAACATCTGCAATAGCTTTGGCTTACGTTAAGATAGCATTGGCGCAGGGCAAATGGATCGTAGGCGGATGGAATTGGATCACGCGCAAGCTCTCATCCACTGACAGGGCAATAGCTGGGCGTGACAGGGCGGAAGCGCTTAAGATAGCCGGAAAGTATTTGCGCGCATTAAACTATAATTCAAAAGATGTTAATTCGCATAAGAAATTTAAAAATGACCTGGACAAGGCAGGGGAATACGAAGAGTCGCTATACAGGATTATCGTTATCATGGAGCTTTTAGATGAGGCGGGAGACCTTACCAAGGCGAGAGGTTATTATAACACTGAATATATGCATTCACCCAACAAGGCCAATTACGACAAATTTGCCGACGGAATATCTAAGCTGGAGATCTTAAGAAAAGACATAGACGAACGTCTTGTCGAAGGCGGAGAATCTGATTGGGATCTTAATTATCTTACGGCTGTTGAAACGCCAGCTGCTTATGCAGGTGTAACCGAGGACCATGGCGCTATAATGAGAGGGATGTCTCTCGATAATGTTCTGGCACATATAAGCAAGAATCCTATAAATATACGGGAACAACCGGAGACAATAATTAATATTATTTCCAAAATGAAATTAAGCGCTTCTCAACAGACGGCGATAGCTGAGCTTGCGGATTCTCTCGGTGTAGAGCGAAAAGTTATGCTTGATCAAATCCGTGCTGCCGCGGATGACCTGGTCTCAGAAAAAGGGAAAACCATCATCGGATTTAAAGCTATAGTGAATAGCGGCGAAGAATACGCGCTTGGTTTCGCGACAAAAGATACTCTGGGGTATAGTCTCGAGCTTCTCTCTGCGCTGCCGTTGGGTTTGAGGGCTGAATATCTTTTACATGAAGCTATCTGCTATAGGTTTAGCCAGATAAATCCTAAAGAAGGCCATCAGATAGCAAGGAAGATACAGATGATATTGTTCCCCGAAAATTATGAAGGAGTTACTCAGGTGAATGTGGGAGAACATCGGGAATTGACCGGACTGTTAACGGAAGAACTGCGTCGATTTATCGACGGGAAGGCCGCGGAAAGTAATTATGCGGTAATAGGTGTAGTGGCCGGTGCGGAAAACTTTAAAAAGATAGGGCCTGCCCCGCAAAATGTGAAGTTTGTATCCGTTGCGCAGGGTGGCAGCGATGGCATTAAGTATCTCGAAGCCAATTATCCGCAGGCTGCAAAGCGCGTCCTGATAGACCTGTCGAATATAGACGGGCAGGCCATAAGAGACATAACAAGTATAGCGGATAAAGAGAGCGCCCAGGCGTTCCTGTTTGCCAATACTTATATGGCCGGATTGAGTCCGGACAACATGTCTAATCTTACACGCAATACTTTAGTTGAGATATTCGATATTATCAAAGCCAGCCTGCCAGAGGCACGGTCGCTCAATGTGGAATCTCTTATTGTGGATTCAATAACTGCGTTACCGGCCAGCGCATCCGTTCCCGATAAATTTACGGAACCAGAAAAATTAAATGAATGGGTAAAAGAATATGTCGCCGCGCTTAGTGCCGGTAAAAAGGCAGATATTAAGAGTATGAACGGCGAGCTGGTGAATTACCTTGCCGGCAAATCTCCGACGGAGATTCGCAAAATACTTGCAAACCATGAAGCGATCGCCGCCTCGCAGTATTGGACTAATGCAAACGGCAATATTAATAACGGTATGGAATCAGCATTCTATTCCGCAGCGTTTAATATATCCAGAAATGATGGAATTACTGTCCTTGCATTTAACGGATCTATGCTTGGCAAGGAAACTGCACGCAGTGATATAGCAAAACTTTTAGAAGCGGTCCGGGACAAGAAATTTATAAGAACGGTTATGTTTGTAAAACCTGGTGATGAGAAAAAATATGCAGAATTGATCGCGCAGATGCAGAGCATTATGCCGGGAATGATCAAGCTTCCTATTATTGGTGACGGAACATCTCTTTCTGCGCAGATAGGGGCAAGGATCCCGGATGCCAACAGAGTGTATATCGCGGATGTGAAAGCGGAGGGTGACCGCATAGACGATATCGTCAGCGACCTGAGTTATTACCGCGGTGAAAATGCTAAGCGCATACCATCATATATCCTGATCAACGAGAAGAAGGATGCGCCTATAGGTGCAATAGTTGCGGCGGCTGCAGTGAAGAGATCCCCGTGCTTTATAGCGTTGGGATTTGACAAAAACCTTAAAGGAAAATTTGCGCCTATCGAAAAAATTCTCGGTGGGATAGGTGGCTGGTTCGGCTTCATAACCAACGTGGGAAGGGCGATATCCGAGATATTTACGGCAATCAAAGCTACGGCAATAAGCGTGTAAATAAAACCAAATTTTGTTTATATAACATTTTGGAAATCAATAGTTTATGAGTGCATTAGTATTTCAAAAAGTTAGAGTTAGCATATTGACAAGTTAGTATTATATGATATAATATATACGTAAGACATGACAAAAGTTAGTTTTAACAGGTTTGCAGTAGAGAAGTAGAAAAGCTTTAAAAAAAGGAAAATCTCCCAAATGTTGGCTTGGCAAAGCATGACATTTACAGGCGGAAAGGTCGTCTCAACTGGCGGCGACTCAATACGCGAAGAGCTTGGTTCGAAATCACTTATCATGGACTGGCAAAGTCCTAACAATAAGTGGTGGATCAGGCTGGTGGCGATTACCTTAACAGTCGCATTTATAAATCAGGACATAGTATGGGCGCAGGAAGGCACACCCGTTTGGTCAAAACCATCAAACGGGTCTTTTAATGTCAAGACCCCTATTAATAATAATAATTTAAATGCTAATATAGCTATTCCCAAAGATGTCGCTGTAACAAAAGAAGTCTATCATGGCAATAACGGCGATAATAAAACCATCATTAACATCCAGGATGCCCACTCATCATTAACTGCCCAGGAATCAATATCATCCATTCTCGATTCATTAGTCACTAACTATGATCTTAAGTTAGTAGCTATAGAAGGTTCCTCAGGCTATATAGATACATCCGTATTGAAGACATTCCCCGATGAAAAGATCCGTAATAATACCGCCAAATACCTCATGGCAAAGGGTAAGATGTCTGCCGGAGAGTTCTATTCCGTCACAAGCAATAAGCCCATAGCATTATACGGCATTGAGAACAAAGAGCTTTACAAAGAGAACGTAGAGCAGTTCAGGCAGATCTGCGAGATAAATCAAAAAGTATCAGGCGATATCAACAATCTTTTAAATACATTAAAAGCTATACAGGACAAAGTATATTCGAAAGATCTCAAGGCATTGGAGTCCAACTCGGTGCTTAGCAGGAACGGCTCAGTATCATTTACGGCAAGATGGAACTACGTAGACTCTTTAGCCAAAAAGCTCGGCATCTCTTATGAGAATTATCCCAACCTTGCCAAGCTCGTCGAATCCATCTCCTCAGAAAAATCCATATCATTCGATAAGGCCAACAAGGAACGAGATGCCCTCATAGACACAGTAAGCAAGACCGCCACAAAACCCGATCTTGAGAAGCTCGTCTTAAAGTCTTTATCGTTCAAGCAGGGCAAGATAAGCCAGGGAGAGTATTACGTATTCCTCCAGGGTCTTGCCAATGATTACGCCATAGATCCCAAACCCTACTCAAGCCTCATAGCATACACAGATTACATCACACTTTACGAATCGATCGACCTTCTCGAGATATTCGAAGAGGCCAAATACTTAGAAGACGCCATCAAAGAAAAACTCTACACTTCCCCCGACCAGAGGAAGCTGCACGACATACTGAAGTGCGTAAGCTTCGTCCGCGACATATTCGACTTAAAGCTTACCAATTCAGACTTCGAGTATCTGGAAAAGAACATCGCTATCTGTAATGCCGAATGCATATCAGGCTTCATCAAAGAAGAATCTTTAAAATATGACATACCCATAGAGGGCAGCTACGATTTAAATAATATCTTCTCAAATATTCCTGCGGCCATAAGCTTCTACACCACCGCTGAAAAACGTAATCACACTATACTGAGCAACACTATAAGCCGTATGACCAAAGAAGGCCAGACGGTAGCCGCCCTTATCACAGGCGGTTATCACACAAGAGGCATATCCGATCTGCTCAAAGCCAAAGACACCTCATACCTTGTCATTCTCCCCAAGTTTGACGCATCCAAAGGTGAGAGGCCATATGTAGCCATACTTACCAACAAGAAAGAGAACTACGAAGAACAGCTGGAATCAGGCAAGTATCAGCTGCTTACAGAAGACTATCTCAAGGATTCGATACAGGATCCCGGTAAGGTCGAAGCTTTTATAAAAGATATAATTGTTACAAACTTAAAACAGGCGAAAAGCCAGGGTAAGAACGTAAGGAATATCGCGGAACTCTGGATAGAAAGCTATAAGGATAGCTATGATGAGCTTGTTAAAAAAGGCATAATAAAACCTCATCATCCGGCCACAAAAACATCACCCATTCAGATCTCGCAAAATGAAAGCACGGTGATACATGAAGGCACTATTGGCGACCAGCACATTGCTCCCACTGCCAATTTTGCACAGGGCGACGCTCCTTCTCCTGAAGCCTTCGCGGAAGCTGTCCGGGCTGAAGCATCAATAATCACCGCACCACGGTATCAATCATCGCTTAAAGAAACTAAGGACTTGGTAGATGACGTTGCTAGCAGGATGGCAGCATCTGGTAAAGACTTTGATACTGTCTGCCGTATCTTAAGGATAGAAGGTGATTTAAAAGAGAGCATAAGAGAAGAAGTGAACAGAAGAATGGCCGGGATGGAAAAGACGGAAGAGATTGTCCCGGTGCCAAGCCAGCCTTTGCCGCAAAAGCGCGACTTAACCATAGATGATCTTATTAATGAGGGTTATCAGTTTACTGTCGAGGATGTGTTTGACAACGAAGCCGGAGCATCTTTTAAGAATTTGAAAGTTTTTAAAGACGGTATCCAGATAAATGAAGTGCGGGTTCACTTCTATCCGATAACGGAATATAAAACCATCGTTTTTACCCAGTTCTTCCCGTTCCCCAATCTCGAAAACGCAGGCGGTAGAGGAAGGGCTCTTATGAAATTTTTGCTCAACCGTCCTGAATATGCCGGCTATCATATTATTTCCACAATGCCGACGACTTCATTCCAAAAATCTTTCTTGCGAGTGGGTGAATATAACCCGGTTGCCCAGATCGAAAGTAACCCTGCTCACAGAATGCCTGATTTTGAAAACAGAAAGAATGAATTTTTAACTTTGCGCGATGCAATGATAACAAAATTCCGTAGCGGCGGCGCGCGCGTAGAAGCGTTCCTGGCAGAATCCTGGTCGAAAACAAATATACATGGAACGGTAGAAAAGACTTCAGAGACAGTGATCCCTCAGGCTCCTGTAGTATCAGAACAACCATCAACTATTCCTTCAAATTTAGCGCCTGCAGAAGTTGTGCCAGAGACTGCTAAAGCCGCCGCGCCTGCGGCCGGGATAAATCCCGTAATCAAAGGGTTTATGATAGCCGTTCTTATGGGTGGTATGCTTGCGGCAGAAGCTGGTATGGCACTGGCGACCAGCACGCCTTGGTATCTTAGAAAGATAAAAATAGGTATGGGGCAAGTGCCGGTGACAGCTCCTTCGGATCTGAAAAAAGCACAGATGCCCGTAGACGTGGATATTCCTGATATTAAAGTGCCTGAGGAAATAAAAAAGCCTGGTGTACCCGCGCCTGCAGAAAAGCAAAAAAAAGAGGTTAGGCCGGTTAAGCGGACATTCTCGGAGCGCATAAGAATAGTTATGCTTAATTTCCTGTATAGCGTCGGCATTTTAGGTATATTCTCATGGGCTAAAAGGAGAGAAAGGGGGGCTCCAAAAAATGCTGTTGAGACCGCCGGAGTGCTTGTCAGTGGTTTTGATATTAAGGTGGCTATGGGCGATTCTTTAATCTCAAGACGCAGAGTGGATAAGAGTGCTGAAGCGCGGGCTGTAATAAAATCGCTTTTTAAGGATTTAAATTTCATAATAGCAAACTCTCCTATTTCCGAAAAAGATGCTAAGAAATTGTGGGTGAAGCTGGATGGCCTTAATAAAGAGTTTTGCATAGCGCAGGGCGGTAAAGTTACGCAGGAAGATGTGCAGATGTCAAAAGATATAGAAAGTTTGCTTGGACAGATAGAAAAATCCGTAGCAGCTCTTCCTGGTGAGCCTTTAAGTGTTCTTGCCGTAAACGTAGAGGAAGCCGTCATAGATAAAATAGTTGATAGAATACGTGGAGATAAAATGGGCGCGGATGACATTTCGTATATTATATCTGCAGAAAAAAGGCCGGGCATAGCAGATGAATATACCAGAGGGATCCAAAGGGATGTCAGCAATATAGTTGCCTCCGTCATGAAAAGTGTGGGCCCGATAAATGATGATGAATATGTAGAACTGCTCGGAAGAATATGGGCTAAAATGTTATTAGCAGAACAGCTGCAACCGGAAGGGGGCGGGCCGATAGCTCCTGAAGGAATGACGCCTTTTATATGGAGAGGCGCAGTGGAAGGAGACGGGCTTGTTCACTATCTGCACGATCGTGGATGGTCATACAGGGCGATCTCCGGCCTCGCCGGTTTCGAAGAATTATTCTTCAGCGCTCTTGTGGGCGCGGGTGCTTTTCTGGCAGACTGCACAGGCTTTGGGACCTCCACGGGTATTATTTTCGGTGCCCTGCTAAGCATCTTTCTGTTTCAGGCAGCGCATTGGCGTGGTGTTTATATAATTACAGAGGATGGCAGACCTGTGTATTCACCATCACATCCGGATATGATAAATATAATAACATTGCTAGGCGCAGCTTTGCGGGTTATAAATATTGTGCCATTTTTATTCCTGCCGGTTTATCCTGCTACGACTCTCTCCGTATTTTCAGGCATTCTAGGCCATGCATTCTATAATGTTAAAATCTCTCAGTGGCTTTCGAAAAAAACCAGCACCCATTTCCCGGTGGGTATGGCAGGTGTGACTGGGGAAGGCCAACCTGTCAAAGCCGATTTACATAAAGAACTCGCAAACAATGACTGGGAGCTTATCAGCAGGCCACGGTCGAATGATGAAACGCCTTGTTATGTTTATCACTGCAGAGGATTTATAGTTCATGTCCCGGTTGCACAGCTGAGCCTGGTTAGTGCGCAGACGGCTATTAATAATCTCGGGACGAGGTTTGTACCTACAACCAAGCTTGAAGGAGTGACTTTACCCAATCGTGTCATCGACGATATAAGGCCGAAAGTTCCCGCGCGTTTCCGTGACCGTATGATATGGTCGCCGCCGAGTACTGTGTATGTAGAAGATGAAATAGTGCCTATAGTAGGGCTTGATGCGGAGTATATGAAGGTGGGGTCACGTTTTGTAGAAAACGGTATACTGGAAACTCTTTCTAAAGGCAGTAGCGAAGACGTCGAAACAGCAAAGACTATTATTGATGATTATTTCAGAGCACTTGAAGACATGTGGGAAGCCGGGATATTTAATCATGACGTGCTTCTTGTTAATGCAGGGGTTAGTTTGGATCCATCGGCGCAGGAAAAAAATAAACGCATAAAGGTTTGCTTCTTTGATCTGGGCGGATTCGTGACTATGAATACACAGAAGGAGGCGGAAGAACTTGCAAAGACTTACATTCCTAAACTTATCGAGAGGAATGAAGAAGAGGACATTCAGGATGCAAGCATAGATATTCAAAACTATTTTATAGAGCAGGCTGGCAAAAGGCTTACCGTGGAAAATTTAATGGCTCATTGGCAAAAAGGGTTTGAAAACGGTTTTGCATCAAGGGCTAAGGCGCCGGAAGCTGGTTTCGTACCTGTAGCCGAACTAACTATTCCAAAGGATGCTGTAAAAGCGAGATACGGATCTCTTACAGGCATATTCGGCTCGGGATACTCACCATTTGCTCATGCGCCTGTATTTGAGGAAGCTGCTAAAGTGTGGCTGCCTATGGCGTTTACTGGAGGATATTCTTTTGCAGCGCTTTCAATCTCCGCGGCTATATTTACCATACTGCACATATTTAATGAGCGCGCTCCTCCGATAAAAGGCAGAGCTATATCAGAAATAACGAAAGACTACAGTTCTTATATCTTCAGGGTATTTACCGCTCCATTCATAGTAAGTGTTGCAGGAATAATTGCAGCAAGCTACTTCTCGTCAAATTATCATCTCGCAGTCCTCGTGTCGATGGCTGTGCACCTAGGCGTAAATGTTATCGTAGCCGTGATAAATGTCATTAAGAATAAAAAAATATTACTATATGCTGCTTTAGGTGGTGGTAGGGGATTGCCTGCCTCTGACAAACAGGAGGCGGACCGGATTGTTTCAAAACTTTTTGCAGATATTGCCAATGATGCTATAAAACCACAGAGGCAGGCGGAACTCGAAGAAGAAGTTGCCGTGATGTTACGCCGTGTTGTGGCTGAAGGCAGAGTGGTAATGGTTGAGGAATTGCTTGATTATGCAGTTAGCCAAATGGCAAAAAAAGGCAACGCCTTGGAGGGTAAGCAGGGGAAAGGCGATGCTTTTTATGTATTATTTCCGAGCATTCTTCTAAATATTGCTAAAAAAGGAACGATGCCGGAAATAGTTGGCATATTGTTGGCGAAAGCAGAAGAGTATGGTCTTAAGGCTTTGGAATTTTGCAAAAGAACCGGTGAGATGAAGGCTGATTTGGAGGAGATTTATGCGGCTATGAAAGATGTGTATGTCGAACAAAAGAACTATGAGAAGTTAGCTAAATTAGCCTATGAATATCTGTTGTTAAAAATTTCGGAACCATCTCCCAAGACCGGATGGCTGGCAGTATTGGCTATGGCGTCAGATATGTTGGGAGACTGGGAGACTTCCAGGATCATCCTGGAATTTATAGTCTACAGGGAAGGGCCGCCCCCGGTAGAAAGTATTTATTCCGCCCAAGCTTTACTGAAGATCTACGTCAGACAATATTTATTCGCAGAAGAAGACATCCCCGACAAGATAAAAAAGATAGCCGCTAAATATGTAGCGATCGCAGATGAGATGTGCGCTAAAAATATGATAAATGATAGTATGAGAAATTATACCAAGCTGGAAATGCTTAAAAGATGCGCTGAGGCAGACCTTATGATGGGTGATGATAAAAACGTGTCAAAGGCATTTGACCTTCTGGAAAGATTGAGAGCTGACTATCCCGCCAATGGCCGTATTGACACTTTGTATTGTAATGCCGCAATCAAATTAGCCTGTTCATTACGCGGTAAAGATGATGCACGCGCTGCCGAACTTTTTAAGATGGTGTCGGAGACTTTTGAGGAAGCGGAGATCGCAATGTCCGATACAAAGATGATGCCGTCAGCAGAGCAGGATGCCGAACGCGAGATGTTCCGCATTTCTCTGGAATGCAATAAAGGTAATTTCAGTGAAGCGCTGGAAAAAAGATGTGCGGCTGTTCTTGATAAAGGCAGTGACGAACAGATCATACGCGCTTTGCCATACTATATAGACATCCTTTCGCATCTTGGCAAGGCCGATGCAGCTGATGCTGCCGCTATAAATTTATTTAAAAGGATGCATACACATGATAAAAATTATTTTCTTTCCGGAGGTGTTATATTACCATTTGATATTTTCATGGGGTTGTCCAACGAGCAGCGTAAATTGCTTATGGATAAGGCTGATAACACAATAAGTGACATAGATGGCTGGGGAGCTGTCCCTGACGATGCGTTTGCTGCAATGATAAATTTCAGGCTGCAATTTAAATCCGACCCTTCCAGAGGAATGCGTAAAATGCTGGATGACAAACTTAGAGAGAGGGAGCTTACTCCGGAGATATTATCCAAGATTAAGGTTATAGCAGCGGCTTTTAATGAGAGAGACGGTAGCGATGCAATGCTTTGGGTAAAATCTCTCATACAGCATTACGGCAATATCCCGCTATCAAACTCTTTAAATGAATTTTTAAGGAAAGAGCTTGCGGCTGATCCTCTTGCGGATAAGAAATTAGATAATGTTTTTGTAATATCCAACTTCTGTGGGCGCGGCTTAAAAGAGACTTATGCTTTAATAGCGAAAGAATACTCCGATATTTTCAGCAGGTATTTTACCGAAAAAAATGATGACCCTGTCTCAGTGTTATGCCTTCAGGATGAATCGGGTCAAAGGATTGTCAAAGCTTCCGGGATAATAGGTCTTACGCCTCTAAAGCATGACCATTTGTTAGATGTAGTGCTGGAGCATTTCAAGATAATTTCATGGGATATGCCCAAAAAGCGTGAGTTTGAAAATAGGCTGGAAGCGATGTTCGAATATATAAATAATAACTATGAGGTTCAAAAAACTGCAAAACAGAGAGATAAAAAGAGCCGCGCAGAATTTCGTTCTTTCTTTGATACTTTGGATAAGGCCACCGACTCAAAGCTTATTAGAATTGCTAACAGACTATATACTAGGCTGGGTAGAATCGCCTCTAATGCCGGTATGTATAGGCGGGCAGTTAAGTTCTTTGAGCGGACTTCTTTTTTACGTGATTTTGCAAGAAGTAAGGGGGTTGTAAGGATTTCAGCCGACGATCTTTATGTATTGACTAGCTATGCTATGGCTCTCCAGTATTTAGGAGAGAAAGCCGATATTGAGAAAGCTGATTACATCTGGGGTGTGTGGTCGGACAATATAAGTAAAATGGTAAAAAACCATGGCTGGACTGAGGAAGACGGAACGGTTGTGTCGCCGGCAAGGGATGTTCTTGACGCTATATCCAGAATAGATATAAATGCGGCATTCGTTGCGGCTATTCATAATCCTGATATTTATGCAGCTATCAGAAATGCAGTAACTGTTTACACCCCCCCTATAGTAGAAAATAATATGATGTCAGAGAGCGTCCCCATGGCGTTTTGGGCTTATATTCTGGAAGACCGGGATAACTTTAAAAAATTAGCAGAAGTCATTGCCGTCAATCAGCAATATTATCCTACCGAAAACGACGAAGTAAATTTACTTAATATGCTTTTACTCCAGAATCTGGCACATATGTATAAAAGTGAGGGCAGGTTTAGTGAGGCCGAGGCTATGTCTAAAATATCCGGAGGGTTTATAAATAAAGTTGTTTCCGAAAAAAGGCGCGAAAATATTACTTTGCAGCATATGCTTATGGATGTTTTTGCAGGCCGCAATGATGATGCCGTAGAAGTGCTTAACGAATCTGTGGATATGGCGCTTAAAAACGAAGGATATGAAACGGCTTTTCAGATGAACGTAGTGGGCGCGATTGCTTTTAATGCGAAAGGGGACGTTCGGGCAGCAGAAAAATGTTTGAAGGATGCGATAGCCTTTGAAGGGAAAGAATATGGCAATAGAAGGAACGTAGTAAACAGCAGAAGGGCGGATGGTTCGAGCAGATTTTCTTATCCGATGCTCATAAAATTACTGCCAGACGAGTGGGCCCAGAAAATAGTAGATATGCTGACGGATCTTCTCCTGAATGAGTCCGATGAGCCCTTGTCGCAGGATTCAATGCATATCATATGCAATATTTTGTCCGTGCTTTCCGGTTCTTTAGATTTCTCCAGAATAATAGGGTACTTAGAAAAAATAGCCAGTGGAGAGATAAAAATAGATAATAAGGAAGATGTCGCTAGGGTGATGCGCATAGCCGAATTTGCTGCCGAAATAGGATTGAATGAAAAAGGGAATAAAGTATATATAGCGTTGTCAGATCTATCCCATTCGGAAAAAGTAAAAGGCGAATTAAAAGATAAGATGCGTGTTTTTCTTTCGTCTATAAAAAAAGAACTTAGCGCGGATGCGTATAAGTCTACCGTAGACTCGTTATATAAATCGGCGTTGTATAAAAATGCCGCGGAACTTATGAATACCAGAGCTGATGCTGCAAGTATTCTCGGTCCATTAAGAGATGAAATACTGGCTGCTGTTGCGCAATGGGAGAAATTTGAAAAACAATATAAAGACAGTAATTTCGAAGGAGCTTCCGTTACCGCACAGGCACTTCTGGGTAGGAACCAAGGGGATCGTGCAGCTAAAATTGCCGGAGAGGATGCCGGCTGGTGTATCTATGCGGGCGAAGCCCTTCGCGATCCTTCTATAGATGGAAGGAATATAGACGAAGCCTTAAGCGCTTTGGGCAGCATAATGGAAGAGCGGAAGCAGAAAATTGCAGAAGAGCGTCTTTTAAAGGTTCAGGGACTGCTGGCGGAAGCACAGTCGAAAATCGCCGAACGCAGATATGGAGAAGCTTCTGCTATAGTGGCTAATATATGCAGGGTTAAGCCTGTCCTTGGCGTGCAGATAGACGAAAATAGCCCCGCTCTTACGAGGCTGATCCAGAGGATAGAGGAGTGTAGGGATAATATAGCTGAACATACAAAAAATATCAGGGATGCACAGGATGTTGAAACGGTGCTGAAGGAATCAAGGCTCCTTCTGCAGTATCCGGAAGAAGCGGACAAGACGGCCGTTTTTGAATTGCTTACCCAAAAAGCTATTGATGAATTTAATAAGGCCGGTAAGATCGACAAAAAGGAGAAGGCCGCCAGAGAAAAAGCTTATAAGGCAGCTCTTGATATGGCGCGCGCGATATTTGAACTCGGAGATTTCTCTCCGGCAAAAGCGCATCTTGAAAAAGCTCAGAAAATAATTTCACAGGCTGCGGCGAATATATGGCTGCCGGAACTTATGGACGATTATTTTATCGCTAAGGCAATGATGCTGTCGGAGGCCGAGAGGGATAAGAAGACGAGGCAGGGTATGCACATATCCCAGGACGCTGCCGCGGAATTCGTATTTGAACAGGTTAGTGTGAGAAATGGCTTCCTTTACGTATCCGGCTTTAAACATCCTACGACAGGTCAAAAAATAGATATTGCAAATTTTGTAAGGCGCGGCGATTCATTTAAAGTCCGCCCTGCTAAATCAAACCAGAAAGAGCTGCAGCCGTTTTTTAGAGTGCGTTATGTAGGAGAGGATACCATTAAATTTGAGCAGCCTAAGGTAAGGGCAGGTTATGATCAGCTGCTTATGCAGTGGTCCTACGCGCTGAACGAAGGCGGCAAACTGGTCATGGTAAAGGATAATGTCTGGCAGAGACAGTGCGAAATGCTCGCTGCTATTATAGGAAGATTGAAAGTCTCAACGAAGCAGTCTATAGGTGAAGGCGAATCCTTCGGTTTAGCTACAACAGGCCGGCCTATTGCAGACAGATCTCTCGGGATTTTGATCGATGTGCCTGATAAAGCCAGAGCATCCTCCATAGCTGAAAAAAGAAATGCCATAGAGCGCGATCTTATAGAACCGCTGGAAAGAATGCTTAAGTATCCTCTTGATTCCGAACAGAAAGAGGCCTTGATAGACGGTTTATGCGAGGAAATTCCCATCACGCTCATACAGGGCCCGGGCGGCACAGGAAAGACCATGGTCATAACGCTTCTTGCAAAACTGATAGTCGAAAACCAGAAGAAAAGGCTAAGGTTATTGTCCCAGCAGAATGACGCATTGGATAACATTTTAAAGGTGCTAAAGGATATAGATGGGCTGTTCAGTGAACAGGAGCGGTCAGGAGTGAAACAGATCCCTTTTGCCAGAGTGGGTAATAATGAGGATGCCGTAGATCCTCAGATATTAGGTGACTGGGAGAATAAGGCTGCCGCTCTGGATAATATTATACAGAAAAAAGCACCTAATCTTGTCTGCGGAACTGTAAATGGATTTTTCGGAGATCGTGATGTAAGAGATAGACAGGAGCTCATGAAGACGGACTATGTTATAGTGGATGAGTCTAGCAGGGCGACGGTTCCGGAGTCTTTATGGGCGCTTTGGATGTTTACCAATCTCAGCGATGTTAAAAAAGCCATATTCGTAGGCGACCAGGATCAGCTGCCGGCATATGGTATCAGCAAAGAAGATATTGCAGCCGCACTGCGTGACTTAAGCGGACAGAGCGAGATCGTAGGATGGAGTGAAGTCGGGGAGAACAGGCCGTTAGCCGAAGTGTTTGAGACGGATGTGGTGGAAAGGTTTAAAATTTCACTTCTCGAAAAATCCCTGGATCTTTACGATAATACGGTATTCAAAGTGACAAGGCCCAGCTTCCGTTTCCTTGACATACAGCGCCGGTCGGGTACTTTAGTAGTAGACGAAGAGAACTATTTTTACAATGGTAGGCTGAAAGCCGGTCGTGAAGAGACCGGGACATTGGTAAGGGATCATTATGCGATCAGTGATGGGCAAGGTTTGACGGACAAAAGGATATATCAGGAAAAAATTGTCTCTTCGGAAAGGGCCAGAAAAGATACTGCTGACAGAGGAATAGTTAATATAGGTGAAGTCAGCAGGGTGGTTACATGGGTCAATTGGCTTTTGAATGAGCGCAATCTTGCCCCTGACGATATAGCTGTTGTAACGCCATATTCAAAACAGGTAGACTTAGTCTCTGACACTCTTTTAGAATATTCAAAACTTCATGCCTATTTGATGGCTGTGGAAGAAGGAAGGGATGAAGGGATTTCCACCGAGCGGCGCGAGGAGATGGCGGGTTTGCTGCGCGCAGCGCTCATAACCCCAAATTTTGATAAGCAGGAATTCAGTGGAAAAGATATGGTTAGTATACGACTTGCGGATCTATATAAGGGGCAGGATCTTGAAAAGAACAGAAGCGCGATAATAGAATTCATCAGAAGGCCCATTGGGGCAAATGCCAGAAGAGTGCGCAATATACTAAGACTGGGTGATCATTTCCTCGAAGAAGAAGAATTGAACAACGGTCTTTTCAGCGTCAAGACAGTTGACTCATCTATCGGATCTCAGTGGAAGGCCGTTGTAAGGTCATGGGTCAGGTCTAATGATATGGGAGACGTGGGCTTTCTTGCACGTAAAGAAGGTTGGAAGCGCAGAAATGTCCTCATCGGCAGAGCTAAAGCCAGGAAAGAAGGACTCGCTATGGGCGCGGCCATAGACATAATGAGCGCAAATACTTTTATTAATGCGCGCGATAGAGAAGTATCCGCCTGGGCAAAGCATGAGCGGGCTATTTTTGAAAAGGCCGAGGCATATCCGCAATGTCAGTTTTTCCATGATGGCAAAGGCACGATAATTGAGGGTTCACAGGTAGGTATGATAGGAAAGTACGATCCAGTGGAAGGTGCTGTCCCGCAATACAATGCACCCGAAAATAGGCTGACAGGTTTATTAAAGGATAGGGAGACGGGTAATGTTATAGATCTGAGTAAGGCAGATTTTGTCGGTCGTGCTCCGCCAAGGAATATAAAAACCATTTTAGATGACATTAAAAAACACAACAATCCTGTCGCGAATGCCATTATAGATACGTATCTTAAATCTTTTAAAGGAAACGTTATACTGCTTTCTCATCCCGGCGATCCGGTCATTTCGTTTGCTACGCCAGATCTTATAGTCATTTCAAAAACAATATCTGACAATCCTGTAGCCCTATTCCACGAGATAGCCCATTCAGCTATTATGCTGAATCCCGGGCTTGTTTTAGCTATAAAAAATTATCTTAAGGAAACAGCCCCGGATGAACTTGAGATAATGATGTTAAAAGCCGGATCGAATCCGGATAAGCACGTGGAAGAACACTATCTTCTTAGGGCGCTGCAATGGCACGTGTTTGGTGCGGAAGACCGTGAGTTGACAAAGAAAATAAAAGATCCTTATGCGTCTGCATCTGATGGTGTTGAGCCGTCTGCCGTGGCATCTATCCTATACGAAAAAATAGCCGCTAAGATAGCCGCATTCGCCAGACATAAAACTTTTACATTGGAAGATCTCAATAATATCATATGGGCATTACCTAAAGACCAGATGCCGCGTGATAATAATAACAAGCCAAGGGCTTTCACTGACGAAGAGATATTCGCTATCCTGGAAAAAGCCAACAATAAACTTATAGAAAGCGGTGTGCCGGTAAGTGATATATCCAGAAAATATAATATGCTGGATCCCATAGAATATTTCCGCTACCAGCTTATATATCACCGCCAGTCTTTATATATGGATATGACACACCTGGACAGGCTTATATCAAATCTGCCTTCGTTTTTCAATGCCGCTGATATTAAGCATGGTGAATTTCCGGTTTTCCTCGCCCGTGACGCTATAACTGCCGCTGAATTTATGAAATACTACGGTATGGCGAACGGTTATTCCGCCGCAGGCGCTTTGGTGTATCAGCCGGGTATGAATAATAATGCTATTGTCAGTGATTATGTGCCTGATAGCGGTATTGAAATGGTGCAGCGTGCTACCGAAAAAGCGAAAGCGCATTCTATACAAAAGCTAAGCAATGCGGTAATAGGCCGCGGCGGCAGGATGCCTTCAAAGAAGACGGATGCTTTTTATGCCAGCTATCACCCGGAATTAGTTAATGAGATCAGTGCTTATTTTAAAGATGAAATGATAAAACAGTGGAATAGCGATCCTGCTCTCGCAAAAGAGGCGGAGCTGCTATTTGAACAGATGAGGCGCAGCGGTATAACTGACCATAAGGATATTCTTTTGATGGATATGGCCGCTACCGGTAAAACTATTTTATATGTTAAATCAGTCCTTGAGTATTTTGGCAGAAAAAATAACGTTGATATAAATGTCAGGGTTTTTGTCGGATACAGCCATGACAGAAAGATGCTGCTTCCGGAAGTAAGTTTGTTCAACTCTGAATTTGATCCGGCCGGAAGGCCATTCAGGGACCAGGACTGGCCTTTCTACAGGTCGGGGCGTGACAGCAATACAGGCGATCCGGTATTCACTTTAAATAAAGACAGGGCAAAAATACTCACTCATCTTTACAGAAGCCTTAAACTTTATAATACGGCTATCGAAAATAGTGAAAAAATAGATAGTTTAAAAGCGCCTGTCGCAGGTCCTGCATTTATTAACGAGCCTTTCTTCGATTTCAAAGAAAAGATCCTCATATCTATTGCCGGGACAGCCGGGGCTATTGCAGGTGTGGGGACATTTGTCGCGATAGTAGCGATGCATTGGGAATATGATTATATCACCATTGCTTTAGGAAGCCTTTTTGCCTTCGGCGGAGGAGCTGTTGCCCTCTGTTTTGCTTTCGGTTTGGCCTGCGGTGCTATGATGGCCGTAGAGAAAATTTTATCACATCGTAAAATCGAAAGAGAAAAAGAGCCCGGGCAGCTGCAAAAAGATATTTCGGGTTTCTTTATGAAATATTCCGGCCTGCCGGAAGGCACTGAAAAGAGGATATCAGAGGTAACGGCCGAAACGGAAAGACTTGCGAATATTTTAAATAATAAAACTCCTGCCGCGGGGATGATACCTATGGTGCGGGCATTCTTAAGGTCTGCGGAGAAGACGCCGCTTAAATGGCTGGGGCTTACTGAGCACTATCAGGCTTTCTGGGAACAGCTCGGGTTCTTTGCGCTTACGCAGGCATTTACATTGATGAATTACTTCGGCGGTGCTATAGGAGCGATATTTGTTTCTTGGGCTATATTCTACGCAGCGCATTCTATCGAAGTCGGAGGCATAAGAGCGCCCCCGACGAAATCAGTATTCAAGATATTTGCTTTTAATGTTCTGGCCTCGCTGGCCGTAGCGCCTTTTGATTTTTCAGAAATCCTGGCCAATCCTGCCTTGATCAATACGCCCTTTGGTATTATCGCGATTTTACTGAATCTTCTAGAATTTGTGCTTACCACAAATATTCATCATATAGCTAATATGGATTATCTGAAATCGGAGAAAAATGTAAAGCAGGCCGAATCAGTTAGTATGTGGGAATCCACGTTAGTCCAGCGTGAGAAATTTTTATCAGACAAAGCCGCAGCGCCTCGTCAGCTCCACGCACCGATGTTGTTACTTGCCGCAGCCGGGAGTCCATTTGCTAAAGGAGTAAATGATGCTATAAATGCAGGTATTGAGTTTTTTAAACAAAATCCTGGTACCAGCTTGGCATTGGTGCTCGCAGTGTTCATTTTAACCGATGCGATAGCCTTCCTATCCTTATTCTCACGTTCGGCACCGGTGGTCCGGCACGACAAAGCAAAGACGCATATGCTGCGCAGTGTCCTCATTACAGCCATCGGCCTGGGTGCAGTTTATGCATTCTTTAATTGGCCACAGGTTCAGGATCTTATAAATAAGGCGATGAAATTTTTTGCTTCTCCGGATAAGGCCGGCATTCCTATTATGGGCGTTGCCGGTCTGATATATTTTGGCAAAGACAATATGGATGATGGTGAAGAAGGAGGGGATTTAAGGACTGCTAAGACCATAGGTATATTTGGCATAATATTTTTAGCTGCGTGTTATTTTGTCCCGGTAGTAGCAGTGGCTATTATCGCTATCTTAGGGGTTGCTTTGATTTTTCAAGTTGTGTCTATGGTGCTGCGGCGCGGCAAGGCTTTATCTGATGAAGAGGCCGCAAAGCTTAAGGACGAGGCTAATGAATATTATCAGGAAGGCGTGCTTTGCCTGGAAGGCTTTAAAAACGCGCAACATCCGGATCCGGCAATTTTATCTGAGGCTATAGTAGATTTTTCAAAATTTATTGGGATTTTAAAAAGACTCAGAGAAGGACGAATTTCTCTTGGGTCTCACTTTATCAATATGATGCTGCCTCTCAGGAGTAATAAGTATGCCGAAATAGAAGAGCTTATCGCTGATCTTAAGGATAAGGACTGGAGAGACTTGTGCTTGTCCAGATTGAAGGAATTCGATGAAATTATGCTTAAAGCAAAATTTGTAAATAAGATCGAGACCCATAATAAACGCTCAGGTTTTACAACGATTGAAGTGTCAGCAGCTCTCGCGATGGTTGGTCTTATTACAGCGCTTACCATATCAGTATTTTTTGGAATATCGATAATAGGCCCTTCGGAATTTCTGCATAGCTATCTTTATTTTGCCTCCGGTGCATTGCCTTCATGGCTTGTCGGAAGCAGTTTGTTTGCTTCTTTCGGTGTGGCTGCCGTAGGTATGACTTATTTAAGAAGCGGGATGTTGTCAAAATTAGTAGAACTTGTTCGCGGTTGGATATTCGGAAAGACCTACCCTGGCACGGAGGCTAAATCGGAAAAATATTTCTCAGAAAGGCCGTCTTTCAAAGAAATGGAAATTCTTGATAAGGCAATAGGTTGCTATAGAGAAGGAATGGATGACGTTAAAAATGTTGAGCGCAGCGTAAAAGAAGGTGAAAGCGTAAATGTAGAATTACTAAAAGATGCTATAGGCAGTTTTAAAGATTCTGCTTCCGATTATTTGAAGTTTTTTGACACCTTCCAGCACATACCGCAGACATTAAGCCTTTTAGACAGCCTGGCCGATATGGAGATTTTATTCGGTGACAGGGGTAGGGTGAAGGCTTTAATCTCCAGGATAGGCGACCCCGATGAAAAGGCATTGGTTATGGCGGAAGCGAAAGAGTGCGGTGCTATTATAAAAGCTTGCCGTATAGCCGCCGAGGACTTGAATAAAAAACATAGGGCTCTTTTCAGAGGAAGGGGAGTTATTGGGCTTATTCTTATAACCGTTCTTGCTGGAGCTGCTTATTTTATATCGCCTGTTATGGCCAAAGTGATTTTTATCGGCGGATTCGGTGCGGTTGCATCTGTGATTTTGGGTAGTGGTAGCAGCGATGAAGAAAAAATTGCTGCGGCGAAAAAGATATTCGAAGAAGCGATGAGGCGGTTTAATACTAAAAGTTCTTATTATAAATATGTGTCCGATATTAAAAATTCTGTGTCCGGGGCCTCTATCGGTTTCGCCGAAGATAATAATTTTTATACTTCAGGCTCAAGGATACTTTTACCTGCCTCTGCCCGCAGCGCAGATTCCAGGCAGATTACGCGTTTATTGATAAGGGCCGGAATGCTCCAGATGGTTCAGAAGAGTGAGACTGATCCGCAGAAAGCTAAAGCGCTGATTCCGCAAGCCAAAAAAATAGCCGGAGAGATCATCGCCAGGACGACACTTGCCATAACGGCGGAAGAAGCAGAAGAGGTCGCGGGCGAAGCTATCGGACCCGTTGAAAAACCTGCCATTGCAGCTACTGACCATAAACCTGAAATTAAAAAACCCTCCAAAGAAGATCATAAACTTATAAAGGCGCTATTAACATACGGCACTGAACACGGTGGGGATATGTCATCTTCGTGGACTTTATATAGAGATGACCTTGCGAATACTCTGGATGGTGTAGACAGAAATAGCATAGCAAGGCTGCTTGAAAGGCTTCTGAGTGCTTATGCAGTTGTGTGCTATAGCCAGTCGGTCCAATACGCAGACAAAGGGATAGATGCGGAAACTGCCAGAAATATCCTTTCGATAAATGCCGGCAGAACTTTGTCCGAAGTCATGGCGTCTTATCTGAATTCTTCCGGACCAGGCGATAGCGGATATGGGGCAAAGAAAGTTCAGCTTATCTATAATAGTGCAGGGATCGACACCGATAATGTTACTGATAGGATCGATGGCTCTGTGGCCAGGCGCGCATTTATTGAAACACTTAAGACGCTTGACGTATCGGCCATTACAGCATCAGAGTTGAGGAGTGCAAGTCCTAGCAATGCGCAATCCGCGCTTGGGCAGGCCACGGCGGCGTTGCTTACAGGCCCTGCGTCTCAAGCTGAAGGAGGCGGAGGTTTTGCCGCTCTGCTTACCGAAAGCATGAAGCAGAGGCCGCTTTTATTACAGGGCCCTGCAGGAGCAAAAGCTGCCGGTCAATCCGATCGTGCCATCCAGGAAGAATATATGACGCGCCTTTCATCCGATCAGGGTTATGTTGTAGGGGCGACGTTACTCAAAGAAGAGCTTATCGAAAACATAAAAAAATCAAAGTCGCTTAAAGATCTTAAAGACAAGATACGCAATAATGCGGAACGTATAAAAAAGAATACAAAGATTTCATATGCCCGAAGAGATAAAAAGACTGAAAGCGGTATGAGTGAGCTTTCCGAGTGGCTCTTATTTATGCATTCTATTTTAATAATGCCCGAAGTGCTCAAGGAATTCAACAAATTGATCGCGCGCGAAAAATTAAATATAAGCAGATTGGCCAAAGAGGCTGGACTTGATGTTTTTGCAGCTGAAGAATTGAAGGTCGTCATATTATTTACGGTAATTCTTAAGGCGCTTTATGGGGACTCTGCGAAGCCCGAAAGCCGTTTAGTAATGTCCAACCTTAACAACATAGCGGAAGAAAGAGGCCTGGCTTTATTTGGAGTTATCGGAAGGTATTGGGTGGGCGTAGAGCAGGAAATTTCACAGGGCGAGGATATATCGGACCAGGCAAAGACGGAGCGTGCTGCCAGAGCAGCAGCTGAGAGAAGAGAGCGGATCAGGCAGGATAGCGAGGATAAGGCTAAAGACGCTGCAGCGCAGGAAATAGCTCGGAGGGAGTTCGCTGAAATGGATGCGCAGCGAAGGGCAGGCACAGCTTCTGAAACTGAGACTAGGGACGAGGGCGTTATTTCTGAAGAAGCACCTCGCGAGGAAGTGGTATTTAAGCCCGCGGAAGAAGTAGCTCCAAAGCCCAAATCAGTAGAGAGGGCACCTGTAGAAGGGCAGAAGGTAGTGGCGGCAAAAGATGCATCGGCCGTTTCGATTAAAAAGGTTTCTTCGTCACCATTATTTGAAGATTTTATCGAGCGGCTCCGCAGTTTTAACCTGGATAAAAATACAGTCCTTATCCTTGACGGCGATATCGAAGGCGCTAAAAAACTGATAATGGAAATAGTGTCAGGGCAGGTATTGGATAATGAAGAATATAAAAAATGGCACCGGACTATTATGCTTTCTATTCATCCTGACCATAGGGTCAAGGCACCGGTGAGCCTTGCAGTCTCCGACGAGCTTTATAAACTGCTGCAGCCATTACTAGAATTTCCGGCAACAGGTAAAGGATGGGAAATGGGCATGTTGGGCACGAGCCTTAAGCGTATACGTGCCATGCTGGATGCGGAAAATGCTGCAAAACCTACTTTGCTGGTTACCTTGCAGAATGCTGTTACGGATATGGGCGAAAGGCTTAAAGTTTTAACGGAACAGTTTGATTCGTTTGACAAGCGCCTGAAGAAAGTTGAAGATATTGCCGGCCAGGCAACGCCCGAAACTCCTCCATCTGATCAAAAAGGGTTTACGCTAATACCTGTTTTAACGGCCTCTATTGTTGCCGGCCTATTTATTGCATATTTCATAATACCGATAGCTCAATTAGGTTTCGCGCAGTTCTTAAGCGATTACATCTATTTTGCCTCGAATGATATTTTCTCCGTCTTACCGTATCTTGCGAATAACGGGATTGGCATCGGCGTGCTCACGATGGTAGCTACAAAAACACCCGCTCTAGATAAAATTTATAAACCTGAATATGTGATGAAAAATAATTTGCTCTTACCGGATAAAACGGTTATCGTTTTAACTCCTACGAAACAGAAAAAGCTTGATGAAATAAAAAGAGATTGTCAGGTATCCTTATCAGCCCTTCGCAATATAACCAGCGTAACCGATGTTATTGCCCTTGAGGAGAAGGGAGAGCTTAAAGCGCATCTTGATAATATTTTCTTTATAGATGAAACGGGCATAGTTTTAAGTGTGGACGATGAGAAAGCTCTGAAAAAAGCAGCATTGCTTATTTTAACTAAATCCGGGAATAAAGAAGCGCATAGTAAGGCATACCGTCTTTTAATTAAAGTTAACGTTTCTTTTAAATATGACATAAAAGAGCTTGAGATGATCCTTGGTTCTATAGATGCATTTAAGACTCAGGATGATGAATTCTCGAGGCGCATAATAAATATCGTAGCACTGGATCTTGCTTCTCTCTCGGAAGAGTGGTATGTGGTTTACCTTAATATAGTAAAACGACTTGATCGATATCACAAAGACGGCGTGCCGAACATGCCTAAAGATATGACATTCGGCATAGAGATCGAAATGGCTCTTCTTAACAGTAATAATATAAATGACAAGAACATTGCGGCAACGAATGTTCTTTATGATGGGCTAGATCGATTTGCTACCGAGGAAGGTTTAAAAGATCAGGGCTGGGTAATCAAAAGAGACGGGGCTAATATAGAAGTAACTACGGGTGAGGGTGGGTTACCAAACAACAGAGAAGGGTTCGACAGGTTAAATTCAGGTCTCAGGAAAATAATGGAATATGTCGATCGTAATCGTAACGGATTGATGCTATCGCAGGGTTTGCACATACACGTCGGTTCGAAAAAGAAATTTAGCGATGATTCACTTAAGGCGCTGACTTTTATAGGTAAATCTATGGAGTATTGCTGGAGTAAATTTGCATACAGCCATAGCATACTTACTTTTGATGAAATAGCGCTTTTAGGTTCAAGCTATACGGAAAAAAATGAAACCCCGTTCTACTTTGATACTAAATATGGAAGAACACATAATGTGGCCCTGAATACTTTTGCGCCTGCCCCCATAAAATTGGGACAAGATGAATATTTTGGGAGAATGCAGCTTACTATAGCAGTAGCTATGGCTATAGTGCATAATGCCTTGACGCGGCCGCAGGAGTTCAACATTATTCATACGGGGCTTCCTTTATATCAACATGCTATATACACGCCGGATCATTCTGTGCTGCTGCGCAGACATATAAACCATCTTTTTGGGAACAACCCGGAAGGCATTATAGCGTTCCTGCAGCTTTTTTCTGACACCGGAAATACTCCTCCTCTTCCGGCGGATATGGCTGACGAACAGGATGAGGCAGTAGAGAAATTTTATCGTGGGCAAGGTTTAGGATTGTCGTACGATGAGCATATTAAAAAACAGGGATGGAACGATGAGTTTATAGATAAGATGAGGATTGGTTTGGATGATAAGCCAGCGAAAGAACTAAAGAATATTGCGATAGATGGTGTGTCTATTGTTGAAAATAATACTATCGATCCGGGCTTAAGGATCTCTGCTATGAATGCATTACATGACTCCGCCTCCCGCGGTCAAGAACTCGCCGTCACAGCACTTAATAATCTTACACCTACGTTATTATCTATTATTAAAAACAGCGCCATCGATCAGGACTTGAGAAACTCTGCTATGAATGGATTGCATGACTCCGCCTCCCGCGGTTACGTGCCCGCCATCGCTGCGTTGTCGTCTATTGTTGAAAACAGCGCCATCGATCAGGACTTGAGAAAATTTGCTATAAGCATATTGTGGAATTCCGCCTCCCGCGGCCACGCACCCGCCGTCACCGCACTTAATGATCTTACACCTACATTATTATCTATTGTTGAAAACAGTGCCATCGGTTGGCGCTTAAGAATCGGCGCTATAGGTGGATTGTCTGACTCCGCCTCCCGCGGCCACGCACCCGCCGTCACCGCACTTAATGATCTTACACCTACATTATTATCTATTGTTGAAAACAGTGTCATTGATCAGGACTCAAGAAGATTTACTATAGATATATTGTCTGACTCCGCCTCCCGCGGCCACGCACCCGCCGTCACCGCATTATTATCTATTATTAAAAACAGCGCCATCGATCAGGACTTGAGAAACTCTGCTATGAATGGATTACGTGACTCCGCCTCCCGCGGTTACGAGTTCGCCGTCACTGCGTTATCTGAAGCGAACCGTGCCGGGTTTGTCTCTACGGCTATGGTTATAGCGCTTGCTCTTCTCACAGGACTAGTATTTGTTAGCATGCCATATCTTGCCGCTATCGCTCAATTTGGTTTCGCGCAGTTCTTAAGTGATTACATCTATTTCGCCTCGGGATATTTTACCGCCGCGGCGCCATATTTTGCAAATAGTGCAATAGGCCTCGGTGCGCTCATGATGATACGTGCTGCGCGAGACCATTCTTTCCAGTCAGGAAACGAGGAAGGGATAAGTGACTTTATCAGGGATAATGAATATCTGGTCAGGCAAATAGCGCAATACTATAAAAAGAAATACCCATATCTTAGTGAGGATAAATTGGTCTCCGCCGGGCTTCATGGAAACAGCAACAACTCTATCGGAGGGCTCTGGAAGGCTGCGATTACATTTAAACCCGAACTGGGATTCCAGCGTTCCACATGGGCGGCAAAAATCATACATACCGAAATGAGAAATCATAATGTGACTGAGAGGAGAAGGATCGCCAGAGAATCAGTCAGTTCTAATATTATAGACATGGAACACCTTGAGGACAGGCCAGGCGACGAAGCTGTGCGCGAAGCAGAATTCGTTAATCGAAAGGTCAGATTGCAGCAAATTTTTGACGAATTAAAAATAAGCCCCAGGAACAGGGAGATATTTGAGCGTGCTGCGCAGGGTCAGACGCCTAAAGAGATGGTCTCTGTGTTTCATATAACGAGCGGTCAGATATCAGAGATCATAAGGAAGATAATATCGGGCGCAAAAGATAGTCTGAGACAAGGCGATCATGGAGGATACTCTAGAGCGGGATCCGCTGCTCTTCCGGTTATATTATCCATAACTGTTATAGGCATTCTGCTGGCTTATTTTGTAATACCTATACCAAAAGATATTGTTATTTTGCCGCATCTGATAAATTTCATTTCACTTTATGGTGTGGCTGTGCTAGGCGCTGCATATTCCGGCAGGCCGTCCGGTGCGGTTTCGCCGATAGTTCAATTAGACCATGGATTTTTTAACGAGCATTTCAAATTCCAGGAAAAGCTTTCTATGGCAAACAGGCTTGTTAAACAATGGGGTGCGATGCGTTTCAGATATGAAGGGCCTGAGCAAAAACTTGCTAACGGTGTTGTCCTGGAAAACGGGCATGATTATGTAGTAAAGGCCGCGCTGGATTCGAAGAATTCAGATTTTATTATAAGGCGGCAGGCGGAGATTCTTGCCAATAAGATAAACCGCAATAATATAAACTCATCTATACCTAACCTTGTTGGGCTGCTTGACGTCAGGGGGACGACGTTGGAGGGCGAGTTTTACGGAGACGCTCTTATCACTGAATACGTAAAAGGGGAAAGTCTGTGGAATTACGTATCTAAAAATTTTGTTTTACATCAGGAGGAAGGTAACGACGATAAATTCATTGATCTGGCTCTGGCGGTATTAGATGCATATAAGAAGACCTATTTTGATAATGGCTGTGTAGCGGGTGACATAAATCCCGCGGGTATAGTGATTTCTCCGGGCGAAAGCTTGCATGGTGCGGACCGGGTTGTTTTCATCGATAACGATTCTGTGTCTCCGATAACCGACGAAGTAGCCGCTGACAGTTATCGTAAAAGTATTCTGCGTAACAACTATATAAGTGTAAAAAGGCAGAGAGAAGGGCGTGCCGCCATGCCTCAGGATGATGTTGTTGCATTAGCGATCATATTGGGAGAGATGCTTAATTTCCGCTTAGATATTGAAGCATCGCATAATAGAGAGCGATCGGCGAAAACGCCGCTTATTGCTTCAAAGGGCGATAGGGTGAAGATCCTGGCGGAGATATTTAATCGGTATATAAATGAATCAGATGACAGGTATGCTATTAATGGATTGATAGGCGAAGTCCAGGCTCTGAAAGAAAGGCCTGCCGCAGGGCTGGTTATTGGTGTGCCGAAATCAGTCACGCCTGAGCAGGAAGAAGGGCTGAGAGAATCTTTCAGACGCTCCGGGCTCAATATAGAAGTCCGAAGGGTTGATTTGCCTAAAGAATTGGAATTAAAAAATAACCAGGCAGGCATATATATTGACGAGACGATAGGTTTTAGTCCGGAGGAAAATGAAAGGATTGTCAGGGAAGCCGCTACGATGAAACTGGCCAATGATTACGGAATTATACTCAGGATGACCTCTATAGATGATGCCATACGAAATGAAATAGACGCAACTATTAAAGCCCTTCTCCCTGACCTTGGAAAAGTTGATCTCGAACAGGCGATACTCAACTATCTTAGCGCCAGGCCGAATAGGACCGAGATGCTTGAAAGACAGGAGAGGCTTGCTAAGCTGCGCCGGCTTATAGCAGAACGAAAATCTGATGAAAAGGTGCAGGCTGCATATTATAAGAGCGTGCCGCGCGTTAAGGACATGCTGTCTGAAGATCGCCCTGTGGTTATAGTTACAAGTGAAAAATCCAACTTGTCAGATCCTTACACAGTAGACAATATCAACGAAGCCGCTGAACAGGGCATTACTACCTATATTATCGGCGGAGACGAAGTCAAGACAGAGACAGAGGCTTTTGCTATATTGAATTCAAGCGGCTCTATCAAGGACGTAGGCAGGGTCAGGTTCATCAATAAGCATGACTATGCTTCATACGATGACATGATGGGCGGCATAGCGAAGCAGATGAATACAGAGCGTAAGTATATAGGTGTCCGTGCTGCCAGGGGTGAGCTGCTCAAAGAAAACGAAAAACCAGGCGAAGAAAAATTCCTGGAACTGGACGAGATAGATATAAACGGCACTAAGGTGCTTGCCGCTATACACTCTTATGCCACACTGGTCAGCTTGGTAGTGAGTGGCGAAAAAGAACTACCTCCTGGCGTAATAGACGACCTGAAGATGAGCGGTAGGTTCAAATTTAGGCCGATACTGCCAATAGGCATCGAAAAGGAGATATCGAGTTATAGAAACGCGGTGCTGCTGCTCAGCAGCGCGGCATAATATGGGCTTAAAATACTACCGTGGTGCCACCCCGGTAGTAGGTTGGTCTTCGCTCTCGCAGCTTCCGCCAAGCGGCTCGCGAGAGTGAGGCCAGCCAATTAAAGTATAAAATAGTTAGTTTCCAAGCATTGACTTGCTTCCTTATATATGATAGACTTATGCACGTTCTGTAAATAAAAGAAAAGGCACCTTTTTACCCAATGATATAAAAGGAGAGCTATTATGGAAGTTTTACCAAAATTCTGTCGTAAGAGCTTATTTTGCAAGTCAGTATCGATCCTTGTAATTCTTTCCTTTGTTTTTTCAAACATAACTTTTGCAGAATCCATTCAAAAAAAGAATCACGCCCCTAAAAAGACTCAGTCGCCAGCCGATATTAACAACATTGTTATAGAAAAAGACCATGGGATCATCAAATCAAAGTTCTCAGGTAATTCAAACAAGCTCATAATAAATATTCAGGATGCACACTGCAATTATGAGGCCCAAACCAACATTGTTAATATCCTCGAAGGCCTTATAAATAATCACGGCCTTAGCCTTATATCGGTTGAAGGCGCGGATGGCATTATTGATACGGCATGGTTTAAGGCATTCCCGGATGAAGATGTGCGTAAAGAAGTTGCTACTTATTTCATGAAGAAGGGCGAGATCACAGGGCCGGAATTTCTCTCTATTACCAAAAACTATCCTATAAAATTATTCGGTGCGGAAGACCGCGAATCCTACATTCAAAACTTGAATGCTTTTACCTCGAGTTATCCTCTTAAAGCCGAGACAGAGAAATATTATAATTCCATAAGAAACTCATTAAGCCGTCTTAAAGGTTTAATCTACAGCGCCGACCTTAAGGCGATGGATGCCAAATCTCAGGATTACGAATCAAAGAAGCTTCAATTTAACGATTATATAAGATTCCTACAGGATATGGCCGAGAAGCAAAAAATAAACGTGCGCAACTATGAAAATCTATTCAGGATCACAAGCGTTCTTACATATGAAAAGAAGATAAATTTCAGTATTACCGATAGGGAGAGGGCTATCCTCATAGATGAGCTCTCAAAAGCGGTATCTAAGGATGAGCTTACGGATATGGTATCGAAGTCTATAGCATTCAAAACAGGCGCCATCTCCTCGGTAGAATTCTATAATCATCTTAAGAAGCTTGCGCTCCAGAATGACATTGATCTAGCGAAAAAATATCCAAACCTTTATAACTACATAATATATAATTCGGTTTACGCGAAGATCGATAATGAAAAATTGTTCGATGAAATAAAAACGGTTGAGTCCGATATAAAAGAGAAGCTATTTACGAGCGACGACCAGAGGACTCTTGATAAATTATCGCGCCACATAGATATTCTTATAGGCATGGCCAATATCAAATTGCTTAATGGTGATTTTAATTATTTTGAGACGCACAGGGAAGGGTTTACACACGAGGCATTTACCGATTTCATAAAGAAACAGGGCGAAAAGTACGGCTTAAGCTATGAGGTTGAGCCGCCCACAGAAGCTGTTGCCAAGAGCATACCTAAGCTTGAGGAATTTTACGTTATAGCTATGAAGCGCGATAAGGCGCTTGTTGACAATACGATAAAAGCGATGGAGAAGGATAAACTGCAGGTGGCGGTTCTTGTCACGGGCGGATTCCACTCTGAAGGCATGTCGAAACTTCTCGAGAAACGCGGCGTGTCTTATGTGGTAGTATGTCCTTCCATCACAAAAGATGTCCCCACTCCATATATTCAGGTCCTTACCAATCAGCGCACCCCGATAGAAGATATACTGGCCAGCCCCGAGGCTTCGAAGAAGGGTATGCTTGCGCCTATATCGGCTGTTGAGCTTGCAACGATGTCCCCTAAGGAATTAAAAGCATTCCTTCAGTGCTCGCCCATGGACGCTGAAATAGTGAGTCTTGTAGAAGGCATTACGGACAGAACGGTAAATTTCAGGAAAACCTGGTTTTCATATGCTGTGAGTGGATGGCTGCGCAGAGTATTGGCTGCTTATCCAAATCAGGTTTTAACACGCGATGAGAATTTTATCAAACAGGCTTATATATCCGGAATGAAGCTTAGCCTCACTAATTATTTAAAAGAACAGGGTAAGAGCGCCGATGGAAAAACCGTAAAAGTTATAATAGATGCTATAACGTCTACAAATGAATTTAACGAAGAGTTCCAGAGGGCTTTTGCTTCCCAGCTTCCCGAGGTTACAAAGATGCCTTCGGGCGCTGCGATTCTTCCGGTGGATTCGACAGGCCCGCCTACTGGCGGTTTAATAGGAAGACCTGACGGCTGCGCGGCAACAGGGTTTAAAGGCACCCTATCCGCGAACGGTAAAAAATTAACGCTTACTGCCAAGACTTCTCAGGGAGAGGGCTACTCCTTTGACCTGAGTGTTTTAGGTAAGGCGCACGACAGTGTTATAGACCGCCAGATCAAAGCGATGGAGGGCGCAGTTAAAAGTGCCGGGTTAAGCAGAAAAGATAAAAAGATCGCAGGACAAATTATCCAGTTTATAAAAGACAAGCAGCGGGAAGGCAACATAGTTGTCCTGAAAGAGAACGATAAAAATGTATTTGGTTTTTCGGATGGGCAAATAATAGCTATCTCAGAACTGTGTATCAATAATAACGAAGTCGGGCATATCGCCTTATTTCACGAAGGCGGCGAAGGATTTCTTTCTTCAAACCCTGCTGTTCCAGGGGTAAATGTTGGAAATCATACCTATCTTAGAGGCAAAGGTAAAGGCATAAGACTGGGCGTCAGGGAAGAGATGACGCTCGACGAGGGAAACCTTCAGGACGGGCTTGGCCTGCAGGATAAGGTTTTTGGCAGGGCTGATAACGATAAATTAACAGAATTTATTTTGCGCGCAAGGCTTATAGCAGAGCAGCGCAAATCCCTTCTTGAGGTTTTTGGCGGTAAAGAAAAATTGATGATGGAGTATATAGATAAAGCCCTGAAAACACATAAAGAGATGGGATTGGAGAGCCCTGACGATGTGATAGCCGGTATGTTTGCTCCAACCACAGATGCTGATAAGATCCGAAGCTTTGAAAAGACCATAGAAAATATTATGGCTGGGCGAGACAGGACGAAAGATAGAAAGACTATCCTTGCTTTTGGAGGCGGCACCGGCCTTTTAGCTTCTATTAAGCCTCTTGTGAAGATGGGCGCTTATGTCAGAAGTATGCAATGTTCTACCGATGACGGCGGATCTACATTTAAAAGTGTTACCGGGCTCATAAATAAAGGTTATGGCTGGATGCCTTCCCCCGGAGATATGGTTAATTCTATCTTTGAAGGATTTGCCGAAGCGGACAAGCTATATAAACTTTTGGATGCCCAGGGCAGAATAGATGTAGTGCCTTCTGAAGAAGAAAAAATAGCGGAGGCAATCGCAAAGAAAGAGCTTCCTGCGGACGCGGGAGAACACGTCGGTCAGATCGTTTATCGTGACGATGCCGGAAATGTCACATATCTTAATTCTTTCTTTGAATTATCCGTAAAGCTCCTAAACCGTATCGTTCTCCAGACCGTTATAAATAAGCAGGGAATAGGAGGAATACAGAAGACAAATGTGTTGAGCGAAGATTTTGCGTATTTTGCCGCGAGTGTTTTAAATTTAGCGCGCCGTATCGATGCTAATTATTTCGAAAAATCCGTAATCCCTGTAAGCGGAGCGTCAATACGAAACCTGATGCTGATAAGCGCATTGGACTATTTAGGCATTGCCAAACCTACCCATGCTCCGGGCAGCCGCGATTTTATGCTTGCAACGGAAGCTGATTATAGCAAATTTCAGGTAGCACTCGATTCCATGGCAGAGCTTGCGGGAGTCAGGAACGGCAGGGTTTCTTTGTCGCATAATAATCCCGAAACGATGTATGCTGTTTACAGAGATAATGTCGTTATAATAGAGGTGAAACCGAAAGTGAGCGAGAATGGCGTTGTTAAATCTGTCGAGGAACTGCGCGCGCTTGTAGTCCATGTTGACAAAGCCAGAGGCGAAACCACCGTTAAAATACTCGACAAGGATGACACAAATTTATATAAAGAATATACAATAAAGGCCGGCGAGGAGAAAAAAGTGTTTGTAGGCATGCTTCCGGTTGTTTTACGCATGTCAGAAGTTGACAGGAACTTTGCTATTAAGGTAGGCGATTCAGAATTTGCGGAATTGATAGAGCCTGAAGGTCTTGTTGAAGAGACGGCGGTAAAATTAGCGAACGAAGATAAGCAGCGTCTTATAGCAACTGATGGAACGGGTATGGTTTATAAGCCTGGGGTTGCCAGGTCTGATAAAGCAGAGACTAAGGCTCTTGTGATGGGCGGAAAGAATGTTTATATAAGAAGCAGGTTTACAAAGATGCAGACGCATTTTAGCGAAACGGCCAATTTTTCCAAGATCGAAGATCTGGGGTTGGTGGACCAGGATGGAAAACGGACCAATAGAAGCACACCGGCTAATAAGGATATGATAGCCGCTGTTGAGAATGCTGAGACAAAAGGAATAATTTTCGGGCCGGGCAGTTTCTTGACCAGCATCATGCCGCATTTTATGGTAGAAGGCTTAGCCGAAGCTTTAGAGAAGCGCCGGGCCAAAGGCGACATCCCGATAGTTCTGATAATTAATCCGAATCGCGATAACGAGACGACAGAATTCAGCATACCTGACATGCTTCGGATGATAGAAGATGCGGTTGCGAAGAGGGTTGGCAGGAGAATTCCGTTTGACTCTATGTTTACGGATCTCATTATAAACAAGGACGACACAGTAAAGCTGGAAGAGTATTTCGGTATGCCGGAAAATTCCAGGCCCGCGAATGCGGAATGGTATGTCGATGCCGTAATGAATAATCCTGTGCTTATAGATGAGCTGGGGTTGTCTCATTTTCAGTATCTGATCAAAAAATTTTCCGATGCTACGGGAGGCAGCAGTAATATTCTTTCTGGTGCGCGCGACCGCCGATTCTACATAGAAAATGATAATGGTAAGCCCATCGAATTTAACGGACAGAAATATATAACGCTTAAGGAGTATCTGGAAGTAAAGATGCGTGAATATATAGGTACGCTATATGGGAAACCCAAAATTGAAATAAGAACAGACGCCGGTCAGGCATCTAAAGAAGCCAAGAAGAGCCGCGGGCCAATGCTGTATGCCGCGGATGAGATAAACACGATTAAAACTGAGTACAGGCATCTTCGTGTATATCGTGATATATTCCTGGCAGGTATTGAGTTTGCGCTACCGCGCTCAGCAGCTGAGCAGCCGGTTCCGCATGTTGGTTTCCTGAGAAATCACATCTCTTTTCTTATGGGCGAGATATTTGGATTAAGGTCACTTAATAGGGAGATCGCCCAGGCTTACGACATGGTTTACAGTGATATTATAAACGATGTTCCTGACGCAAATGGTAAATACAGATACTGGAATAGTGAGAAAGAGAAGAAGGACTATCTGGAGAAGCCTCGGCGTGATTCATTGGGAAGAGTCATTGAAGATAAAGGATTCTTCCATATGATATATCTGAAATACAAACATCTTCTGGCTAAGCAGCTGACCGTTGAAGCGCATGCCTACCTTGATCAACTTGGTGTGGATGGTTTCAAGCGCGTTGTTGATACGGTTCATATCGCCGACAATATCCACAAGAACGGGAAAAGAGGGCTGGGAATAACTGTTCTGGCGGATGTTGATCTTGATAAAGGTAATCAGGATTTAAGCCGGGGCATTACAGAAATTCGTAAGAAGATAGAGGAAATAACGAACGGCAGGGTTCAATTTAACCGTGACCAGGGCAGCGACGGGCTGTTCATAACGATCCGCCCTGTAGTAAGGACAAGAAATTTTGATACCGATATTCCGACTTCAAAGAGCGCTGCATTTACCGAGCTGACAAACGCTGTCTCTGATATTAAGGAAAGAATGACGGATAATAGCATGGGCGACCTGTCTGAATATATTGCCCAAACTGCTTCATCTTCCAGGCCATTCAGCCTGAAAATTACCGGATTTGAATATTCTTCACTTGATGGAGAATTGTATTTTACAGTTGAGCCGGTCAGCGAATTTAATGTGGACAAAGACGGGCATAAGACTTTAAAGGTTATGGATGCTTTAGCCACTCTGCCGACAGAAAAAAGAGAAGCTCCGATGCATATTACCCTTGGCCGTGTTACGAGGCCTATCGATCAGCGGCAGATAGATGAGCTTAATACCCTTTTCAAAAAAGAGGGAATGGATGAGCTGCCGGATTTTTCAATAGACAGCCTCAGGGTTGTGGTCTATTCTCACAGGACGGTGTCTAACAATGAAGTGTTGAAAGCCGAGACATTGGAGCTGGGCAGACCAGGCCAGAAGCTGAATGTATTAGATTCTCTGCCGGAAGTTGAAGCTATGTTGATGGCTGATAATAATGCAAAGCCGGTTTCCGGACAGCCTCAGATTGGAACTTTACCGAATATAACTATTCCGCAGCCTGGGAATAGTTATTCCAAGCGGCTTGTAGATAATAATCCTTCGACCACTCAGTATGGGCTTACCTCAGTAGCTTATCTTAAGCAGGATACCGGTAAGTTTAAAGATTTTCTTGAGACGGCCAAAGAAGTGCAGCAAGCCATAACTGAGGTTATCGGTCAGGAAAATGGCTCATTCTACGATTCGTATCATATGCATACTACGGTAGGGACTATGGTTCGCAGCCAGGCAAGCCCTGTAACAAGTTTGACTTATGATTCTACAGAGAGAAAAGCTCCGGCCACTCTCGATCTTACTAAGGCTGTAGATATGGTTTCAAACGGAAAGCCGTTTGGTCTGAGCTTTAATTCCATAAAGATAAATAATTCCGGAGAGATCCTTTTCATTGGTGAGGGGGATAGCAGCCTGGAGCTGCAAAAGTTGCGTGAAGGTTTGTTTGACGCTGCCAATTTTGATATAAGGTCTTTTGACAGGCATAATGGGGTGCATACGGCAATAGGATATATAAAGAACCTCGACAAGCTTACCCCGGAACAAAGAGAGTTACTGGCTCAGAAACTTAACGCCATAGTAGCGGCCAGAAACGGCAAACTTGGCGAGATCTCAGTCAGAGAAATAAGCCTTGTTTATTATCAGCATCGCAGCCTGAGAAGGACCGAAACCAGGCCTATAGCGTTAACTCTTGGGCAAAATAATGAGGGCGCTAAAGATGATATTGAGACTAGGCTTCTAGGATCTTCGCAGGCAGATCAGCTTAATATGATATCTGACTCTATGCGGTTGCGTATGGCCCGAAAGATCGGCGAAGATATAACTCTGACAGGTGGAAGAGTGGCATATGTAAGTAATCGCCCCATCTGGATAGTGCCATATAAAAACGCTGCCGGTATTGAGCGGACAGCGGTATTCAGCATTGTTTCCGAAACGCTCATAGCCGACATGAATACTACGGGCATCGAGCTAATCCTGGAGAGGGGCGGTCTTACGCTTTATAGGGCACCTTACAAGCCGGGCGATTTTCCTGTAGGTTCCGGCGTCGATATCGGTTCAGCGTTAATGAAAGAATATGATATCCGCCACTCGGCTCAAGCATATCGTGCAATAGCGAAAGAAGTTGAGCAGGCAGCCGGTGTGTTAGGCCTGAAAGAAATATCCATCGGGGAAGCTATGGCTGGATCCATGAATAAGAAAAAGTTCCTGAATGACATAGCGGAGTCGGTCGGTATTTCTGCATCCGCTGCTCTCGAGCAGTTGGCAGCGGCAGGGCTTGTGACTATTACGAATAAAGACAAGAAAGAATACGAATTTAGCCGCGATTTCTTCAATGCGGAAAAACTCGAGAAGGTTAAAGATTTATTAGTAAATACTTCCAGCAACCCAGCAATGGTCGATTTGTCTATAGTAAGGATCAGCAGGATAGCAATCAATTCAATAGACGAAGGAAAATTCATAGCGTTGTTAGCGCAAGCTGCCGGCATGCAAGAAGCGGATGTCCTGATGCGGCTTGGCCGCGAAAACGCCTTCTCTGTTATTACAGCTGCAGTAGAGTTAAGCTATGCTAGCAGGCACAGTCCTGTTCCTGGGTTGGCGACGCTGCAGTTGAGTGCTGCGGATTTCGTATCTCCGCTGGCGGCGCAATATTATGAAACTCAGGGTGTGGGGGTAGAGTTTTCCATTCCTAAAAGTGTAAAAACCAATGAAGTTTTAATGGAAGCTCTGACGGAGTATCAAAAGAGGGTGATCAATGATATGGCGCAGGGCGGATATAACTATCGCGGCGCCGGCACAAGGCAGACCATTGAACAATTCTTTAATGATTACTTTAAGAAAGAATGGTATCCGAAAATACGCGCTTTTGTGCAGGAAAGATTTAATAAGAAAGAGCCGCTCAAATATATTATAACCAACGGCATTGGCGCCAATGACCAGTTTATGTGGTCTTTGGTGAATATGTATAATGCGAACCGGCCGGAAGGTGCACCTGTCTGGTATCATGTAACTACAGCGAGAGATTTTGCCAGCCTGTTGTCGCAGGGCGTGAAAGGGGAGAATTCCTTATTTATAGATATTTCACGTTCGGGCGGGACGTGGGAAGGCGTTGAAGTAGGGATACGGTCTTTAGCGATAGGTTTCAATAAACGTATCGGTCTTGCTAATGGCGGAGCGGTCAGCGAAATCGCTAAACAGGCAGCCCGGATCGGCGGATATGATCCGCTTATAATAGGAATGAGCCCTGATATCGGCGGCCGTAATATGCACCGTAAGACTACCATCTACTATACTGCCCAAACTGTGGCCGGGATGTTTTTACCGTCTATGGATGCAGGCGTATTTGCCGATTTTAACGATAGGTTTGATAAAGCGAATGATTTCAGTTCTCCGGATACGAATTTAGCGGTCAGCGCAGGAAAATTTCTGCACGGATCCATGAGAGTCATGGGTGTTGAGCACATAGCATTTGCGACAAATACAGAGCCGCTGAGATTGGTAGCTACGGAGTGGGAGCAGTATATAATGGAAGGCTCCAACAAAGAAGATATAATTTCCATGGGCATACACGATCTTGCGAGTGAGCCATCGAGCGTATTGTCAAAATTGGCCAATAGTCCTGCGGGGAAGATCAGCATAGGCATGGTGATCCTTGATAAGGCCGCTCCGAGTTATAGCAAAGACGTTGAGCTTATAAATAAAATCAAAGAAAAGATGCCCGTGATGATATTTACAATAGACAGCACTGCTATTAAGGGCGGCATAGACCAGAAACAACAGGCGGCATTTGATATTCTCTGGACGGATCTTGTCACCGTGTTTACATCGCTGTTAAAAGTTGACGCAAATTCCAATCCTAATGTAAAGGTTGTCCGCGAAGAGACGGCTAAGAGGGTGGGCAATTGGAAAGCCGCGCAGGAAGCTTACAGCAATGATGCCATAGGCAAAAAACAGGCAGAGCTTCTTGTCAGTTATGGCAACCCTGCCAAGCCGGGCATAAGTACTGAGGGTGCACAGGTTGCGCTTAATAAAGATAACGCAAGAGAAGAAG
>Ga0172381_10000208_pt1 | contig 73115 bp, 62 predicted proteins | sample Leawel6488metaG_FD_119754 | JGI IMG/M metagenome (GOLD analysis project Ga0172381, IMG submission 119754) | Leachate microbial communities from a municipal landfill in Southern Ontario, Canada - Leachate well 64-88 metaG | ecosystem: Engineered > Solid waste > Landfill > Unclassified | place... | reverse complement strand
AGCGTATTTAATTTTATTCTTTCGTCAACTTTATTTTTAAATTCTACTATGCCAATATACTCCTTGTTTTCAATGTCCAAGATAACCAAGTCAGGTCGAAAAGTACCTTCTCCTGTTGTTCTTAAAGCAACTTGTGAAAGTAAACTACCTTGAGGGTAACCCTTTGTTAAAAGATATTGTCTAAATAATATTTCTAGTTGTCTTTCTTCCATTATGTCGGTCTTTTAGGGTTGCTTGTAACTTATTTATAGATTTATATAATTCATTTCAGGGCAACATATATGCGGGACTTGGAACTTATTTATTGAACAATATCTGAGGTTCGCTTTATCCTGAATCAAACAATTTACGTAACTGGTTTCATGGCAAAGCGATATAAAAATATTGCAAAGATTTCATTCCAGCAAATATTTTAACATCAATTTATTACTGTCATTAAATAAAAAGAGAGGAATGTCCAATAGATATTAGGCATCCCTCACGTTCTTTTGATTCAGATTTTCTTCTTGGTTTGTTCTTTTCAAAATCCCAGTATTTAGTTTCAAGAGAAAAACCAAGGCTCTGGTACTGCCTTTTCCTGTCTTTTGTCACTCTCGACATTAGTGGCGATTCATTGTTTGTCAACACTTTAGACTTGCAGCAAACAGCCTCAATTGTCGCATTCATGGTTTACACGCTGGTTTACACAACTTGCATGAATCGTATGAAAAACCGTTAAAAAGTGAATTATGTTGGGTGTCTAAGGTCATTTTTCACTCTTCACTACTCGATTGTCACTCTTCACTTTTCATTTTTAACTTTTCACTTTTCACTCTTTCACTCTTTCACTCTTTCACTCTTCACTGTTCGATTTTCGTTATCTAAGTCTCTAAATATTAGACTTTCCGGCCTTAAACAAAAAAAGCACCTGTGTGTTCACACAGATGCTTTTTTTTTTGTGGTGTCACCGGGAATCGAACCAGGGACACAAGGATTTTCAGTCCTTTGCTCTACCAACTGAGCTATGACACCAATCGTTTGGGAGTGCAAAAGTAGTACTTATTTTCTTTTGTGCAAAAAAAACGGCACTTCACACTCTAAAAACTTTTCCTCTGCCAGACTTTGATGTATATACTTGAATATATGAATATTGAAAATCAAAACTTCAAGAATATGAAAATAAGCTTTTTAAAATCTGATAATCTGATTATTGCATCAAAAATGACAGAACATATTGTCGGAATGAGGCGACTCGAACGCCCGACCCCTACGTCCCGAACGTAGTGCGCTACCAACTGCGCTACATCCCGATTTAGTCTTCAAAGTTATACTAATTTTGGCAACGAGAAAAATTATAGTCAAAAAAACCTATCTTTGCGGCAAATATAAAAACATAATATGGCAACTACAGCAGATTTTAAGAATGGTTTATGTATAGATTTTAACGGAAAACCCTGTTCTATAGTATGGTTTCAACATGTTAAACCTGGCAAGGGCGGAGCGTTTGTAAAAGTTAAAATGAGAAACCTGGAAAATGGCAGAATCCTGGAAAATACATATACAGCTGGAGAAAAAATTGAAATTATCAGTGTAGAGAGAAGACCTTATCAATTTCTTTATAAAGATGATATGGGCTATAACTTTATGCACAACGAAACATTTGAACAGATCTCTCTTCAACCCGATATGGTTGACAATGCAGACCTTATGAAAGAGGGGCAGAATGTTGAGATGATGTTTCTTGCAGATCAGGAGAGGGTTCTAACCTGCGAACTGCCTCCTTTCGTAGAGATGGAGGTTACCTACACAGAACCTGCAGTAAAGGGTGATACTGCATCTACCAATGCACAAAAGGCAGCCACCCTCGAGACTGGTGCAGAGATCATGGTTCCCCTGTTCATCAATCAAGGTGAAAGGATTAAGGTCGACACCAGAGACCGGTCATATTACGAACGCTGTAAGTGATGAAAAATTTCGCACTCCTGTTACTCTCCACCATGCTGTTTGCCTGTGGAGGACCAATTTCCGACAAGCTGCCCACTCCTGAGCAGATTGACAAGTCAATCACCAAAGGTGAGTTTACCGAGGCTGCTAAGTTGATAAACTTTTACCTTACGAGCAGTTCATTCACCCCTTCGGAGAGGTATGAACTGAACTTTAAGCTGCTGAGGATGGATAGGATTCGTCAGGACTTCTGCGCCGACGATACAACTGTAATCTCTTACTTAAAGAGGTTTTATCCCAAAGTTACAAAGGAAGAGATTGAAGGATGGGAGAGCACAAATGCTTTGGAAAACCTTATCATTGACGGCAAAAAGAAATATTTCCGCTCTGCCGGAAGAAATCTTTTTAGAATAGACAGCATTGCTGCTAAGCACTTTACCGACCCTAACGGAGGGCAAAGTGACAGTCTGAACCGTTTTCTGGCCTGGCATATTCCTTCTGTTGTAAAGGAGGCTCACGGCAACAAATCTGCTTTTATAAAGCCCGTAAAGATGAAGATAAGGTATACCGTAACTGTGAAACCCAACGAGGTTCCCGCAGGAGAGGTTATAAGAGTATGGATGCCGTTCCCAAGGCAAGATACAAAAGCACACTCAGATATTAAACTGATTTCGACAACACAACCTGAGTACCTGATCGCACCAGACGGATATGCGCACAAAAGCATCTATATGGAGGGTGTTGCCAAGACTGGCCAACCTGTCAAGTTCGGTTTTGAACTCTCATATACATCTTATGCACAATGCTTCAGATTCAAGCCTGAGGATATTTTACCTTACAACACGCAAGACTCAATTTACAGGGAGTATACATCTGAACGGGCTCCACATATAGTTTTCAGCGAAAAGATAAAGAGTCTTACCAAAGAGGTGGTTGGAGAAGAGACAAATCCATACCTCAAGGTTAGGAAAATATGGGAATGGATAGACAAGAACTTCCCTTGGGCAAGTGCCCGTGAATATTCTACAATAGAAAATATTCCCGAGTATGTTCTGACAAACAGGCACGGCGACTGCGGACAGGTTTCATTGCTTTTCATTACGATGGCAAGATGTGCCGGCGTTCCGGCCAAATGGCAATCTGGCTGGATGATGCATCCGGGAAATGTCAATCTGCACGACTGGGCAGAGGTCTACTATCCGGTTATCGGATGGGTACCTGTCGATCAATCATTCGGACGGATAAAGAGTGCAACTTCCGACGAAGAGTCTTACTATTTCTACAGCAAGGGGTTGGATGCATACCGAATGATTGTGAATGGCGATATTTCGCGTTCGTTATACCCGGCAAAGATTCACCCTCGAAGTGAGACTGTCGATTTCCAGCGTGGAGAAGTTGAATGGAGGGGAGAAAACCTTTACTTTGGAAGGTGGAACTACGATATGGAGGTAGAATATCTATAACTTTCTGATTATATTAAGACCATCGCGAAGAGGCAGAATAAAGTTCTCTACCCGGTGGTCTTCCTTTACCTTCCTGTTAAACCTTATGATCTCCTTTGTCTGCGCATCTGTCGGGGCAGGCTCCTGATAGACCTTGCCGTCCCAAAGGACATTATCTGCAATAATATATCCGCCGGAGTTGAGAATATCAAATACAAGATCGTAATAAAGGCAGTACTCCCTCTTGTTGGCATCTATGTAGATAAGATCGTACCTCTTTTTTAGCTGAGTGATAATAACCTTTGCATCGCCAAAGTGGAGAGATATCTTCTCCGAAAGACCCGCTCTCGAAAAGCCTTCTCTTATCAATGACTCTAGTTCATCATTTATCTCTATTGCATCCAGATGACCTTCCGGCCCAAGACCATGAGCAAGGCATATGGCGGAGTATCCGGTAAATGTCCCTATCTCCAGAATGTTTTTAGGCTTCAACATCCTTGATGTCATCTCCAACACCCTTCCGAGCACAGGGCCCGAAAGCATTCTGGCGTGGTTGGTGCGGATATTGGTCTCCCTCTCCAGCCACTTGAGCGTTCTGGTAAGCTCCGTAGAGTTATTTTCCAAATATCTGTCCAGTTCACTGACCATATCTGACTGCCGGTTAGTTGTCTATTTATAAATTAAGGTGTACCGCTTCTCCGGTGAGAGAATCTCTTTTGCAACTTCATTTAGTTGCGTTGCTGTAATTTTCTCTATCTTTTCCCTTATGATCTCTATCGACTCCACCTTGCCATATACCAGAAGCGACTTACCCATTGATAAGCACTGAGATTCCGCATTGTCCATAGAGATTGCCAGTTGTCCCAGTAACTGTTTTTTTGCGGCCTTAAGCTGGTAGGGCGATAACTCTTTTTGCATAAGGGCAGAGAGCTCCCCGTCCACAAGCTCCTGACATCTCTCCACATTACTCTTGTCTGTCCCGAAATAGATGGTAAAAAGCCCGGTGTCGTGATACGGAGTATAGGTTGCATCCACAGTATATGCCAACCCGTACTTCTCTCTGAGCACCCTGTTCAGAATCGAATTTAGTGCCGGGCCACCCAGTATGTTTGTAAGCAGAGCCAGAGGGAGCCGTTCGTCACGGTAAAGTGTATAGGCAGTTGAACCTATCACGCAATGAGACTGATGTGTTTTCTTTGGCACAACTTTAACCCTCTGTTCGAACTCTTTAACCTCAAAGACTCCTGTATTTTTGGTATCTTCATTCAAATCATCTCCGGCCGGGCAAAAATAGCGGTCTACAAGCTTTATCCCCTTCTCTTCGGGAATATCCGCAACAATCGCAAGACTCATATTACTGGTTTTGTAGTATCTGGAGGCAAACTGTCGTATCTCCTCAACACCAATGCGTTTGACACTGGCAGGCGTCCCAAGTATCGGTTTGGCGAGGGGATGTTTCCCGAATATGTGTTCTTCAAAATCGTCGAATATAAGTTCGGACGGTGTATCCTTATAGGACGAAATCTCCTCCAGTATTATCTCCCGCTCCTTGACCAGCTCTTTCTGGGGGAAGGTTGAGTTGAATGCCAGGTCTGAGAGCAACTCTATTGCCTTTGGAAGATCTTCCTTCAATACAGTGGCGTATACGACCGTATCCTCCTTTGTCGTGTACGCATTAAGCTCCCCTCCTAACTTCTCAAGAAAGTTGTTGACATTATTTGCGCTTCTGCTGGTTGTACCTTTGAAGATCATATGCTCTGTAAAATGGGCGATTCCGTTTAAAGTTACCTCTTCATCTCTGGTTCCGACCTTGACACTAAGGGCACAATAGGCTACAGGTGACGATATGTGTTTAAATGCGATGTCCATTTCTTAAAGTTGATAGGGAAGTGAAATTTTTTTGATCTCTTCCTTAGTGAAGCCGGCTGGGAGTCTGGAGCTGATTTTGTGCTTGCGGAAGAAAAACAGTTCGTGGTTCTCTGTTCCTATCAATAGTTTGTAACAATATCCTCCTTTTGGATTTCCGATTGTCGATATGACGAGACTGACCACCAGATCGGGGGTAGATTCGTAAAGGGCCTTCTCAATCTCTTCCGACTCCACACTCTCTGCTCTGCCTCTGAATGTCCATTTTAATTCATCTTTTCGTGTTGGAAAGCCGATGTCTGTGTTATTGAAGAGAATGGACATACCCTTTATTCCGGCAAGATTTTCTCCATACGAAGACGCTCCGGTAAAAGCAAGCATAATTTCCTTCTGAACTTTATATATATAGTTCTGCATAATATCCAGGTACGCCGGGATGAATGGCAATATATGCCCCGATTCATCTCCCCTGGCCTGAAACGGGAGAGAGATAATCTCTGCGCTTGTAAACAAACCTTTTCTGAACTCCGGGCCACCCTTTATCAGGGTAAGATACTCAAGCCTGGGCTCGTGCTCGCTCCCGAATATGCCGTCTGTGCGCATCAGAAAGTAAAATGAGGTATCCTCTTTTATCTTCTCATACTCCTGGGAAGAACAAAATTCATAAGGCGAAATTTTCCACCCTTTTTTTACGGCATCTCGGATTGACAAATCTATAAGGCCCGTACTGGGTATTACTACTTTTGTAATTTTTGTGCCAAAGTTGTTGAAATTGTTTTTTGTCTCTTTGATGACTTTCTGTGCGGAGATGTTTGTAACAAGAAAAAGGGAGATTATAGCCAGAAAAAATTGTCTCATATTAAGATATCTTTATTAGATGCAAAATTAGATAAAAATTCGTACTTTTGTCCGGTATGGAAAGATTTATTGTATCAGCCAGAAAGTATAGGCCAAATAGTTTTGAAACACTTGTTGGTCAGGAAAATATTGCCAAAACTCTCAAAAATTCCATACTCCGTAACCAGTTAGCTCACGCATATCTGTTTTGTGGCCCCAGAGGTGTAGGTAAAACTACTACTGCAAGAATTTTTGCCAAGACTATCAACTGTCTTAATCCAAAAGAGAATATGGAATCGTGCGGAGTATGCGAGTCTTGCCTCTCTTTTGCAGAGGGCCGTTCTTACTCCATTCACGAGTTGGATGCCGCCTCAAACAACTCTGTAGAGGATATCCGCCAACTCAATGAATTGGTGAGAATTCCTCCTCAGATAGGCAAATACAGCGTATATATCATTGATGAGGTGCACATGCTCTCTCAGGCTGCTTTTAACGCTTTCCTCAAGACTCTGGAGGAACCGCCTGCTCACGCTATCTTTATTCTGGCCACTACAGAAAAACATAAAATTCTTCCTACAATCCTTTCCAGATGCCAGACTTATGACTTTAACCGGATATCTGTTGAGGGTATAGTAAAAAATTTAACCGATATTGCTGTCAAAGAGAATGTTACAATTGATGTTGAGGCTCTTCACATTATCGCTCAGAAGGCAGACGGCGCAATGAGGGATGCTCTCACTCTGTTTGACCAGACAGTTGCTTTTTGCGGAGATAATGTCACTTACGAACAGGTTATCTCTACTCTGAATGTTCTGGATTATGAATACTACATCCGTCTTACCGACCATTTTCTTAAGTCTGAGCACTGTGAAGTTTTGTTGATTTTCGATGAAATCCTTTCCAAGGGTTTCAACGCCCTTCACTTTATAGGTGGATTGAGTACACACTTCCGCGACCTGCTCGTTTGCAAAGACAGAAATACTGCAAAACTGCTGGAGCTTGCTCCCTCTCTGATAGAGAGATACCGGGAACAAGCCGAGAGGTGTTCGGTTAATTTTCTGTACGATGCCCTAAATATAACCTCTGTGTGTGAAGCTGGATATAAATTAAGCGGACACCCCCGTCTGCATATTGAGTTCGCTCTGTTTAAGCTCTGCAGGTTGAATGCTCCTGCCTGGGTAGGAGGTGAAGTTAAGCAGCAACCGGCAGAGAAGGTTGTTGCCCCAAAGCCCTCTACCCTTAAGCCCACAACCACATCTATAAAAGATTTGAGAAAGGAGGCAGAGGATGGTTTTACCGCAAAAGTTGAATCAAAGCCAAAAGAGGTTGGTGACGAGAGTTTCGATAAGGAGAAGTTGGAGGAGGTGTGGTTGAAAATGGCTGATTCCGAAAAATCTCTGCCAAGGTTAGCTACTACGCTTCACCAATCACTACCGGAGATTGGCGAGAACAATGTCATCAATTTTTATGTCAGCAACGAACTTCAGAAGAAATGGATAGAGGAGAAATGTGTGATAAGATTGCTTGCATATCTCAGAAAAAACTTGAATAACAAATCGGTAGAGTTAAACATAGAGGTTATTCCAGAAGATAAAAAAAAAGAAAATAAACTTTATATGCCCGGAGAGAAGGCAAAGTTTTTGCTTGAGAACTACCCGGAGTTAAGGGAACTCCAAAAAGATTTAAAACTGGAGTTAAAATAGAGTACTCCAAAAACAGATAGAAAGATGCGTTTATATTGTAGCAATTTAGAAAAAAAATATGGTAACCGGACTGTAGTTAAAAATGTCTCAATTGAGGTTGAACAGGGTGAGATTGTGGGGCTGTTGGGGCCGAATGGTGCAGGAAAAACTACAAGTTTTTATATGATAACAGGTCTTATCAAGCCTAACGCCGGCAGAATTTTTCTGGATGACGAAGAGATTACCGGGCTACCAATGTACAAACGTGCTCAGAAAGGTTTGGGCTATCTGGCCCAGGAGGCCTCGGTTTTCAGAAAACTTAGTGTTGAGGACAATATAATGTCCGTAATGGAACTCTCAGTTTTAACAAAAAAAGAGAGGAAAGATAGGCTTGAAGTTTTGATGGACGAGTTCGGTCTGCGATCTGTCAGAAAAAGCTATGGAATCCAGCTCTCCGGAGGAGAGCGCCGCAGATGTGAAATAGCCAGGGCTTTGGCTATCGATCCTAAGTTCATACTGCTCGATGAGCCTTTTGCAGGGGTCGACCCTATTGCAGTTGAGGATATCCAGCATATTATTGCAAGGCTCAAGACAAAAAACATCGGCATAATAATTACCGACCACAATGTACATGAAACTTTGGCGATAACCGACCGGGCTTACCTGCTTTATGAAGGGAGTATTCTGGAGAGTGGTACAGCAGAGGTTCTGGCAAATAACCCTGAGGTGAGAAGGAAGTATCTGGGACAAAATTTCGAGCTGAGAAATTCTGTCTTAAAGGATAAAAAAGATGATGTCGGCAAAAGTATTAAAACAGTCAGTAAAACTCAACCTGTTTTTAATACTGATGCCGACATGCAAAAATACGGGGGTCAGGCTACAGATCTGGAGAAAGGGGATTAATTGTTACCCATCCTCATTTTTCCTTTTGGCTCCATACCAGGCTTCATCTTATTATTAGGCTGCATCTTGCAACATTTACCTTCATTCATATCGAATTTAACTCTTTGCTCTTCGGTAAGAATAGATCTGACATCGTTCTTATGGTTGGCCATTGCTTTCATCTTCTTGTTCTGAAGATCAGAAATTTCATCAATCTTGGAGTAGATGCTCTTCATGTTAGGCTTTTCAACTTGTTGGAGAGTCTTGAGTTCCGCTCTTTTCACATTTAGTTGATTATCAATCTGGAGCATTTCTTTTTGAAGGTTCAGTCTAAATTCAGTCATCTGTTTTTGCTGCTCTGCGGTAAATTTGGGAGCAAGTTCTGCCGGGTTGGCTTTCATAAAACCTTCCATTTTGATTTCCATCTCTCTCTTCTGTTCTTGCTTTTGTTCCTGTGCCGATAATGTCAAAACAATTGTCAACAAAACCAGCGTACTGAAAATTTTTTTCATTTTATAAATTATTAAAAATTTCGTTTGTTAATAAGACAATCAATAGAATAAAAGGTTTAATATTAGGGAAAGAATTTGTACCTTTGCCCATTCATTTTGAATGAATGTTCAATAATTAAAATCATAAATATGGCAGAAAAATTATTTGCTGAGTTTCCGCCTATTTCCACTTCACAATGGGAAGAGGTGATAACAAAAGACTTAAAAGGGGCTGATTACGAGAAAAAACTCGTTTGGAGGACATCGGAGGGGATCGCAGTCCGCCCTTATTATCGTGCCGAAGACCTTACAAATTTAAAACATCTCGCGAGTGTTCCCGGAACCTTCCCTTTTGTAAGAGGTACAAAAGGAACAAACAACTGGCTGATCCGTCAGAGTTACTGCGCGTGTGACAACTTTAAAAAGGCCAACGTTCAGGCGATTGATGGTTTGAAAAAGGGTGTCGATTCCGTAGGTTTCTGCATCGATGGAAAAAAGACGATATCTGAGGCTGAAATGGCAGCACTGCTTAAAGGAATCGATATCGCGAAAACAGAGGTAAACTTCGAAGGATGCGCCTGTGCATCTCCCCAAATTATAAAGTCATTTATCTCTTATGTGAAATCTACAGGAGCCAGGGCAGAAGAGGTTTATGCCTCTTTCGATTTTGACCCTCTTAGAGATCTTACAACAACCGGGAATTTTTGCTGTGCGGATTACGTGGAGAAGCTTAAACGTTGTGTACAGGCTGTAGCCGATTATCCAAGGATTCGTGTTGTGGGTGTTGAGGGTTATGCCTTTAACGATGCCGGTTCCTCTTCTGTTCAGGAGTTGGCTTTTGCTTTGGCAATGGGAAGTGAGTATATTAACCTGCTTACAGATATGGGCTTTGCTCCGGAAGAGGCCGCCCGCAGGATTAAATTCACACTTGCCATTGGTTCCAACTACTTTATGGAAATTGCAAAATTCCGTGCTGCGAGAATGCTTTGGGCAAATATTACAAAAGAGTATGGCGTTGCTAAAGAGTGCTGCCAGAAGATGAAGGTACACGCTGTTACAAGTGAGTGGAACCAGACAGTTTACGACTCTTATGTAAATATGCTCCGCGCAACTACAGAGGCTATGAGTGGCGCTATTGCAGGTGTAGATTCGATGGAAGTTCTTCCTTTCGACTATTCATACCGTGAACCGGGCGATTTTAGCAACCGTATTGCCAGAAACGTTCAGTCTATCCTTAAAGAGGAGTCTCATTTCGACAAGATCGTGGATGTTGCTGCCGGATCGTACTATATCGAAAACCTTACAGCTTCCATTGCCGAAGAATCCTGGAAGCTATTTAAACAGGTTGAGGAAAAGGGTGGTTACACCAAGGTTTTCATGACCGGATTTATTCAGGCAGAAGTTAAGGCTACATCTGCAAAGAGAGACCTTAATGTTGCTACCCGCAAAGAGACTATTCTTGGAACAAATCAATACCCTAATTTCACAGAGAAAGCAGATAAGGATATTACCTTAGATGTCGTTACCCGTGGGGCCAACTGGGAGAAAAGCAGAAACGCAATCGCTGAGCCAATTGAAAAATATCGTGGTGCACAGGCATTTGAAGCTCTTCGTTTTGCTACCGAGCTAAGCGGTAAAAATCCGAAAGCATTCATGCTTACATTTGGCAACCTTGCCTTTTGCAGGGCCCGCGCACAGTTTGCATGTAACTTCTTTGCCGTTGCAGGTATAGAAGTTTTGGACAATAACCGCTTCTCTACAATTGAAGAGGGAGTAAAAGCTGCTTTGGAGGCCAAGGCAGATATCATTGTTGCTTGTTCTTCAGATGACGAGTATGCAGAGGCAGCGCCTAAGATTATGGAGCTTGCCGGCAAAAAATCTATCATTGTTGTAGCCGGAGAACCTGCCTGCAAAGATGAGCTTATTGCTAAAGGAATTAAGAACTTTATAAGTGTTAAGAGCAATATCCTTGAAACTTTAAAGGAATATCAAACTCAATTGGGAATCAAGTAGTAAAAAATATCAGATATGCGTCCAGAATTTTCAGAAATAAAATATACCGGAGGTGCCGCTGCAACCGCTCAGGAGCAGTCGACATGGATGACTCCGGAACAGATCGCACTCAAAGGGGTATATAACGCCTCGGATCTGGAAGGTCTTGAGCACCTTAACTATGCAGCCGGTCTTCCTCCTTACCTTCGTGGTCCGTACAGTACAATGTATGTAAACAAACCTTGGACTGTTCGTCAGTATGCAGGTTTCTCCACAGCAGAGGAGTCAAATGCATTTTATCGCAGAAATCTTGCTGCCGGTCAGAAAGGTCTTTCGGTAGCTTTTGACCTTGCAACTCACCGCGGATACGATGCAGACCACCCCCGCGTGGTAGGTGATGTCGGTAAAGCAGGTGTAAGTATATGCAGCGTAGAGGACATGAAGGTTCTTTTCGACCAGATCCCTCTTAACAAGATGTCTGTGTCCATGACAATGAACGGTGCGGTTCTTCCGATTCTTGCATTCTACATAGTTGCAGGCCTTGAACAAGGGGCAAAACTGGAAGAGATGGCAGGAACAATACAAAACGATATCCTTAAGGAGTTCATGGTTAGAAATACCTATATCTATCCACCTGAATTCTCGATGAGAATAATCGGTGACATTTTCTCTTACACAGCCAGAAATATGCCTAAATTCAACTCAATCTCAATCTCCGGCTATCATATGCAGGAAGCAGGTGCAACTTGTGATATTGAGATGGCGTATACTCTTGCAGATGGTCTTGAATATCTTAGAACCGGTATCGCTGCAGGAATGGACGTGGATCAGTTTGCTCCTCGTCTTTCATTCTTTTGGGCTATCGGTATGAACCACTTTATGGAGATTGCAAAAATGCGTGCAGCTCGTATGATTTGGGCAAAGCTGGTAAAACAGTTCAATCCTGAAAATCCTAAATCTCTGTCGTTGAGAACTCATTGCCAGACATCGGGGTGGTCGCTTACAGAGCAGGATCCGTATAACAATATAGCCAGAACCTGTGTTGAGGCTATGGCAGCAGCTTTGGGTCATACCCAGTCGCTTCACACCAATGCTCTTGACGAGGCTATTGCACTTCCTACAGATTTCTCTGCCCGTATTGCAAGAAATACTCAGATTTATCTTCAGGAAGAGACTAATATTACAAAATCTCTTGACCCTTGGGCAGGTTCATATTATGTAGAAAAACTTACTGCAGATATTGCCAACCGTGCATGGGGACATATCCAGGAAGTTGAGAAACTTGGTGGAATGGCTAAGGCTATCGAAACCGGTATTCCAAAACTGAGAATCGAAGAGGCAGCTGCACGCAAACAGGCTCGTATCGACTCTGGAATTGATACAATCGTTGGTATTAACAAGTATCGTCTGGACAAAGAAGATCCTTTGGAAACTCTGGACATAGATAATACTATGGTTCGTGAATCACAAATCGCAAGACTAAAAGAACTTCGCGCAAACAGAGATGAAGCTAAGGTTAAGACAGCTCTGGCAGCGATTACCAATGCAGCAAAAACAAAAACCGGTAATCTGCTGGAACTTGCAATAGAGGCAGCCAAGGTTCGTGCCTCCTTAGGTGAGATCTCTGATGCCTGCGAAGAGGTAGCCGGAAGATATAAAGCAATTATTCGTATGAACACAGGTGTTTATTCAAGTGAGGTTAAAAACGACAGCGACTTCGAAAAGGCTAAAATGCTTGTTACCGAATTTGCAAAGAAAGAGGGTCGTCAACCTCGTATTATGATTGCCAAACTCGGTCAGGATGGTCACGACCGTGGCGCTAAGGTTGTAGCTACCGGTTATGCCGACTGTGGCTTTGACGTGGATATGGGGCCTCTTTTCCAGACTCCTGAAGAGGCAGCAAAGCAGGCTGTAGAAAATGATGTACACGTAGTTGGAGTTTCATCCCTTGCTGCGGGTCACAAGACTTTGGTTCCCCAGATTATTGCCGAGCTTAAAAAACTTGGTCGTGAAGATATTATGGTTATTGTCGGAGGTGTTATTCCTTCGCAGGACTACGATGCTCTATACAAAGCTGGTGCTGCCGCAATTTTTGGTCCTGGAACACCTGTTTCAGTAGCATCCATCAAACTGATGGAACTTCTGCTTCAGAAATTTGAATAATTTTCAATCTGTGAAAGTCCAGATCCTGAAAATCGAAGCTGAAATCCGTTGATGGAGATATTGCCTCCATCTTAAAGCTTGCGGGTTTCCCATCTACATCAAGCTGGAAACTGGCGAATGCATCGGCATCGAACCCCCGGTCATTCCACTTTACCACAAATGTGTTTCCTCCGTAGTAAAGCATCTCTCCTTTCAGTTTTGGAGACATGACTGAGCTGAACCATAATCTGTCCTCGTTAATGGATATCTTGACATCTCCGAACCAGTTGTCTGTGTATGTGCCTGCATAGTGGCTAAAATCGGGGACCACCTGGTTTTGGCCATTGACGCCTTTCTTCAACTCTTCCACTCTCTTCCAGATTGGTCCGGTAACATCTCCGGCAGCTTTTTCATTAGCCTTGACCCTGTCGTAGTTCTCCTTAACCCGGTCAATACCCTTTATTCCAAAATAGCTGTCAATAACTGTGTTTGTAATTGCAGTAAATGCTTCTCCTGATTGCTGGTTCGTAAAGACAATAATACCCAGTTTAAGCTCCGGAATAAGTACTACTTGGGTAACTACACCAGAGAGTCCGCCTGTATGAGCAACTTGCTTGTAACCATTAATATCAGTTAGCCCCCATCCAAGGCCATAACTATGAAAATGAGTATTATACATAGTTTTCCCAGTTACAGGAATAATTGTTTGCTGAGACCACATCTCTTGATGAACCTCCTTGGAAAAAATTTGCTTTGAGACTCCTTCGCCATATTTTCCATCATTCATCTGCATAATTGCCCACTTGCCCATATCGGCCACGCTGCTGTATATTCCTCCTGCTGCATTGGCTACATCATTCAATGTCATTGGGACAACCTGCACCTTGCCTTCTACCGGTACGTGAGCATCAATTATGTTAGTTTTGTTCTTCAGTCTGCCGTAACTTGCGGCACTTGATGTCATTCCAAGAGGTTGCATAATTCTCGCCTCCACAAACTCCTCCCAACTAACTCCGGATATTCTTGCAACAACCTCTCCGGCAACAATATAAAGAAGGTTGTCATAGTCATATTTTGTACGGAAGCCTGAAACCGGCTTAAGGTATCTGAGATTGTGAATTATCTCTTTAAGAGTAAAGGCAGAAGAGTCGGGCCATATCATAAGGTCGCCGGCTCCCAGACCCAAACCGCTGCGATGGGTTAGCAGGTCTTTAATGGTAAACTCCTCCGTAACATATGGATTGTACATTCTGAATTCCGGAATATAATCAATCACGCGGTCGTTCCATTTCAATTTGCCTTCATCCACCAAAATACCGAGAGCCGCAGCGGTGAAAGCCTTGCTGTTGGAGGCAATGGCAAACAGTGTGTTCTCATCTGTCTTTTGCATTGTTTTCAATGAGCGCACCCCGTAGCCTTTTGAGTGAATAACTTTGTCATCTTTTACTATTGCTACGGCAATACCCGGAACATCAAATGTCTTCATTGTCCTCTCCACAAGTTTGTCAATATCTGCGGATGAAATCTGTTGAGCACTTAAGTTATTAAAGATAAAGCCGGAAAAGATCAGAAAGGTGATTAATTTAAAGAGAGTTACCGGATTTTTCATATTGATCAATTTTACACACTGGCGTGATTTGTATTCTCTTGTGCAAGTTACATAAAAAAAACTTCTACATTTGTAGAAAACCGACAGACATGGATATTTTTCTTATCATTTTAGGATCAGTACTGATTGTCGCAGGTATTTTAGGTTGCTTCCTGCCTGTGGTACCAGGCCCTCCTCTGAGTTTCCTGGGGTTATTGCTTATTCATTTTACTGAACGGATCGATCTTCCACAATCACTTTTATGGATATTTGCCATTGTAACAGTAGTGGTCACTCTGCTTGATTATGTAGTTCCACTCTGGGGAACAAAGAAATTCGGAGGGACAAAAAAGGGGATTACCGGTGCGACCATCGGTGTAATAGTTGGTATGTTTGTGGGGCCCTGGGGAATAATCATCGGTCCATTTGCCGGTGCTGTTATTGGAGAGATGTTTGGCGGTCGCCGGGGTAATGAAGCCTTCAGAACCGGATTAGGCTCCTTTGTTGGTTTTTTACTTGGTACTGGTCTTAAACTGATGGCCTCGTTAGTAATGACTTTCTACTTTATAAAGTTCATGATCGCAGAGTGAACCATTTGAATCGTTTGCCAAATATGCTTCTCCGGGGCAGGAAAGTTTAGTACCGTAAACCTTTTCGCAAACCTACAGTCACCCATTCTCTTCTTACAACATCTGCAAAATCCCTGGTAAGGTTGAGATCCCGCTAAGATCTTTGAATCTAAAATCCTTAACCCTAATTATTTTCAATGATTAACAATCTTGTTTTTAAATTTTTCATAATATCTGTTTTTTTGTAAATGCCGTTCCTAATGAATCAATAATATCACCTGCTATCAGCGAAATTTCGCCCTTTTGGAGAGCAGCAATATCCCCGGCAAGGCCATGTATGAATACGCCGATCTGTGCAGCTTTATCCGGAGTATAATTTTGAGCCAGAAGAGCTAAAATAACACCTGTTAATACATCTCCGCTACCCGCTGTTGCCATTCCCGGGTTGCCGGTTGTATTAAACCATGCCTCTCCATTTGGGAAAGTAATGCAGGTGTGGGCCCCTTTGAGTACTACTATAATTTTATACCTTTTTGAAAACTCCATCTGACAAAGCAAGCGGGTATAGGAATCACTACTCTTTCCTGCAAGTCGTTCAAATTCTTTCGGATGCGGAGTAATCACAGCATTTTCAGGAAGAAGATCCAACAGCTCCCGTTCATTTGCCAGAATGTTTAATGCATCGGCATCCAGAACAATTTTTGAGTGTTTCGCTTCCAATAATTTTTTTAGAGCCTGTCCGGACATTTTGTTCTTACCCAGACCCGGACCTACACCAATAGCGGTATATGGATCTAAATCCGGAATATCGGAAAAGAAAAAGTCCGAAGAGTCAATGCTGCATATAGCTTCCGGAACAGATATTTGCATAATTTCATAGCCTTTTGCCGGGATATGTGTTGTAAGAAGTCCGGCACCTGATCTTAAACAAGCCCGTGAGGCAAGAATTGCTGCTCCCATCTTTCCGTAAGAACCAGAGATTAGCAGTGCGTGCCCGTAATCTCCTTTATGAGAAAATTTTTCCCTTTGTTTAATTAATCCTAAAATACGATCTTTGCTCAAATAGTTAAATGGCGTATTAATTTGTTCAATGGCATCGCGATGAAGGCCAATTGGCAAAACTTCCCACTTTCCCAGAATCCCGCTGTGTTCAGGGAAAAAGAAACTTAACTTTGGAAATTGGAATGAAAGTGTAAAAGCGGCTCTTACCACTTTCGAAAGATCGTTGTGTGAATTATCCTCGCAGAATAGCCCGCTTGGCATATCAATAGCCACTACTAAAGCTCCGGACGAGTTTATCTGAGCAACAATCTTTTCTGCTATTCCTTCCAATGGTCTGTTCAGGCCGGACCCGAAAAGACCATCCAGTACAACAGCATCTGACGGTATTTCTGGAATGGAACTATCTGAATCTATCACCGAAATTTTTACCTTTCCTTGCTTTTCCAAACGGTTCAGGCTAATTGCAACAGATTCTTTTAGTGGTTTGTCTGAACTTAACAGGTAGACTTCACTTTCATATTCATACTCCGATATTAACCTTGCAACTACCAATGTGTCAGCTCCATTATCCCCAGGACCAGCAAAAAACAGCAGTTTTTTCCCGTAAGGGATATTATGAATTAACCAATTTACAATTTTAAAAGAAGCCCTTTCAATTAAGTCAATTTGTGTAATTGGCTCATTTTTAATCGTATACTGATCAATTTCCGAGATTTGTATAGAGGCGAAAATTTTCATAATTTACAATCTTCTTACAATATTACAATTTTTTTTTGAATATTGTTCAATACACCAATATCTAAACTTTCACTACATTTGCAGAAATCTTTTACTGACAATATAACAAATGCATAATATGACACATTTTTATAATAAAAGTATAACCGAGATTTTTGAACACTTTAAGGTCTCCCCAGAAACCGGACTCTTTTCCGACGAGATAAACAAAAGAGTAGAGGAGTTTGGCTATAATCAGCTGCTGTCAAAGAATAAAAAAACATTTCTCCAGATGTTTTTAGCTCAGTTCAGGAGTTTTATGATCATAATTCTCCTGATTGCAGCCATTGTTTCCGGGATTACCGGTGTAATTAACGGGGAGGGGTTGCTGGATACCTTCGTGATTCTGGGCATATTGGTTGTAAACGCATTTATAGGAGCCGCACAGGAACGCAAGGCAGAATCTTCGCTGGAGGCTCTGCAAAATCTCAGTGCTCCAGTGACAAAAGTATTCCGGGACGGCGAAGTTAAGGGAATACCGACCAAAGAGCTGGTACCCGGCGATATTGTTGTTTTGGATACCGGTGATGTGGTTCCTGCCGATTTGCGCCTGTTCGAGACTGCAAATCTTAAAATACAGGAGTCCGCGATGACCGGAGAGTCTGTTCCTGTAGAAAAAAATATCTTAACTCTGGAGGGTTCGGAGATAGCCCTGGGTGACCGTACCAATATGGCCTTCTCAAGCGGAATGGTAACATACGGCCGGGGACGCGGTGTTGTCGTTGCAACAGGTATGAATACGGAGGTTGGCAAGATTGCCGACCTTATCCAGAAGACTACTGATACGGAGACTCCTATGAAGATTCGCCTGGAAGAGTTGGGCAAAATTTTGGGGATTGCAGCATTGGTTATATGTGCCGTAATTTTCGTTGTTGGCATCTTGTATGGCAATTCGGCCTTAAGTATGTTTATGACCGCTGTAAGTTTAGCTGTGGCTGCAATTCCGGAAGGGCTTCCTGCCATTTCAACTGTTGTATTGGCAATTGGCGTCCAGCGGCTCGTGAAACGTAATGCAATAATCCGTACATTACCGTCGGTAGAGACATTGGGCAGCGCCACAGTTATCTGTTCCGACAAAACCGGAACTCTTACTCAAAACAGAATGACTGTTGTGGAGCTGTACACAAATCTCAAAGCCAGGGTATTTGAAAGAAACCCACTGAATGATTCGTTGAACCAAGAGGAGAAGAGGTTGCTTTCCATTGCAATACACTGTACAGATGCTCATCTGAGAATATTGGAGGATGGCACCCATAAGAGTACCGGAGATCCGACAGAGACTGCAATTCTTGATATAGGATTAAAATTTGGGCTAAATAAGAACAGCATAGAAAAATCCTCTCCCCGCGTTGCCGAGGTTCCCTTCGATTCAGAGAGAAAGAGAATGTCCACAGTCAATCATACAGATGAACAAAGGTTTGTTGTTAATGTTAAAGGAGGTATGGATGAGGTTCTTAGTGTTTGTGACAGAATTCTGATAAATGGAGAGGTCAGAGCCATTGAACAAGTAGATCTGGAGAGTATCCGCAGCGCAAATGAGAGAATGGCAGGTTCTGCATTGCGTGTTTTAGCTATAGCTTATAAAGAACTGGATAAGACACCTGCTAAAGCCGATATGGAAAACATAGAGAGCAGGCTCATTTTTGTCGGACTTACGGGGATGATAGACCCTGCAAGACCGGAGGTGATCGATGCTGTTGCCAGGTGTACCGCGGCCGGAATCAGACCCGTGATGATAACCGGCGACCATAAAATCACGGCAATAGCAATTGCCCGTGAAATTGGAATATATAAAGATGGCGATGAAGCCATTACCGGAGCAGAGTTGGAACAGATAAGCGATGACCAGCTCTATCATAATGTAAAAAGATATTCTGTTTACGCTAGGGTTGCTCCCGAACATAAGGTGCGCATAGTAAAAGCATGGCAAAAACACAACGAAGTGGTGGCAATGACCGGCGACGGTGTGAATGATGCCCCTGCACTTAAGCAGGCGGACATTGGCGCAGCAATGGGTATTGTGGGTACCGATGTGGCTAAGGATGCCTCCGACATGATTCTTACAGACGATAATTTTGCCACAATAGTCTCCGCTGTTGAGGAGGGAAGAAGGATATACGATAATATCCTAAAGGCCATACAGTTTTTGCTCTCTACCAATGTGGGCGAAATATTCCTTTTGCTTGTCGCATCAATATTAAACTGGGGGGCACCACTCCTTCCTATTCATATCCTTTGGGTAAACCTTGTAACGGACAGTCTTCCGGCCTTAGCACTCAGTGTAGATCCTGCCGAAAAGGATATTATGGAGAGAAAACCCAGAAACTCAAAAAAAGGATTTATGACCAAAGGGATGGTATGGAGAACAATTTATCAGGGTATTATGCTTGGAGCTATTCCTTTAGTAGCATACAGAATCGGATTAAGGGACGAAGGAGAGAGTCTTGGTCAGACTATGGCTTTTGCCTCTCTTGTGTTTGCTCAACTGATGCATGTACGCAACTTGCACTCCAACAAGAGATCTTCATTCCGTATAAATCCAATGAGGAACAAACCGCTTATAGGAGCCATACTGGCCTCCGCTGGGTTAATGCTTTTTGTATTGCTTGTAAATCCGGTAAGAGAAGTGTTCAGACTCTCGGTAATGGACAGTGAACACTGGTGGTTGGTTGTGGGTATGTCTATTCTTCCTCTGTTTATTGTAGAGTTGTTCAAACTTCTAAAAATCAACAGCACCAGGGACGAAATATAAAAGAAAAAAATGACGGAAGAAATTGTTAAAAAAGAAAAGGAAAAACGCTTCTTTGGCTTTAACCGGAACATTCTGTTTACCGGATTAACCAGCTTTCTTACCGACACATCCGTAAAGATGGTTTATTCGGTTATGCCTATGTTCTTGCTCTCAATAGGGGCATCCAAAACAAGTTTGTCACTTATTGAGGGAATTGCAGAGAGCACTGCTTCACTCATTAAAGCTTTATCCGGGTTCTGGAGCGACAAGATTGGGAAAAACAAACCCTTTATGTTAATAGGATACGGCATTTCCGCATTGATTATCCCTCTCTATTCGTTTGTTATCTCACCGTTACAGGTACTGTGTCTGAGGTTTGTTGAGAGAGTAGGCAAGGGTATCCGGACTGCGCCCCGCGACAGTCTGGTGGCCGGTTCGGTAATTAATGGTGAAACCGGAAAGAGCTTCGGATTACAAAAGGCGATGGACAACAGCGGTGCGATAGCAGGTCCTTTGATTGCATTTGCTTTGCTGTTTTTCTTTCCCGGTGACTACCAGTTCATTTTCCTTTTGGCAGGCATACCAGCTATCCTTAGTATTTTTGTAATATTTTTTGGTATTAAAGAGGCCAAAAAACCGGAAGGAAATCTTTTCAAAAAATTTCATTTCAGAGATTTTCCTAAAAGATTCTACCTTTTCCTGGCCATTGCTTTCATCTTTACACTTGGTAACTCTACTGATGCATTACTGATGGTTAAAGCAAATGAAGTTGGGGTAAAAGTTGCTTTTATTCCGCTTGTTTATCTGGTTACCAGCATAGTCTCCGTTTTGCTGGCTATCCCTATCGGTTCTCTCTCAGATAAAATCGGGAGGGAAAAAATATTGATTGTAGGGTATTTAATTTATGCCATAGTTTACTATGGATTCGGAGTAACAACCAGTGTTGGTGCAATTGTAGCACTTTTTGCCCTTTACGGTCTTTATTCTGCGTCAACTGACGGAATTCAAAAAGCATTCGTATCGGATATGATTGATCCGAACAAGAGGGGTACAGGGTTAGGCATTTACAATGCTTTGCTGGGCATTACATTGTTGCCGGCAAGTCTTATTGCAGGATTGCTATACGACAAGGTAAACTCAAGTATTCCATTTTACTTTGGTGCTGCTACCGCCTTTATATCTGCTATTATGATGCTGTTCTTTGCAAAAACTGCCCGAAAATGATTTGGATAAAACTAGGCATAATTTTAACAGGATTTATCTATGCTGGTATATTACCTTACGTGACAAAAAAGACTATCCAGCATATAGACATAGATCTGAGCACTCAAACTCTGAGTTTTCTGAGTAATAAGAATTTGTACGGGAAGAAATATGTGAAGGGCTATAAGCGTCTTCTTTTTGCCACTGCCATTTTAGTTTACATCTTTTTTTGGTTACTGACTGAGTTTTATGACCTTGGAAAGTACGAGTTGCTTATGCGATACATAGATTACAGCGCCGCTTTACTTACTCTGCTGGCTTTTATCCCTCACAATATTCAGCCCTACAGCCTTAAACATCTGAAAATGACAATACAACGCCTAATGCATAATCTGTTAGCAGTTGTTGTCTTTCTGGTTCTTCCGACCTTGATTGTAATATTTCAAATTACAGTTCTTCCCAAAGAACAATTTCTTGGCGTATTAGGACTGATTATAATTGGAATAACAGTTCTGCTGACCATTTTCTCTATAATTAAAAACGGGATCACTGGATTTACTGAGATAATTTTCATCAATGGCATAAGCGTCTGGAGCATTGTTGTTACTATTATTACTTTTCTGAGTTGAAAACTATTTTGTTTAAAACTAAAAATAAATATATACATTTGTTTCGTATTTTTACGAAATGAATGTTATGCAAGCTACAAAAAGGTATTTTACACCCGATCAAATAAAGTTGGCCGGTTACGCCAAGGCACTCTCCCACCCTGTGCGCGTTTTCATAATGGACTATCTGGTAAATAATCTGGACAAGTGTTGCTATAGCGGAGATATGGCAGAAAACCTCCCGATTGCCCGATCTACACTTTCAGAACACCTTAAGGAGTTGAAAAAAGCAGGGCTGATTCAAGGAGAGATTAATCCCCCATACATAAAGTATTGTATCAACCGCGAAAACTGGGCGGAAGCAAGGCATATGTTGGACCAGTTTTTTAACCGATTAACGGAAAAACACATAAATAAATGTTAACAATGGATATTAAGATTTTAGGGACAGGTTGCCCAAATTGCAAGACACTTGAAAAAATCACACGCGAAGTTGTGGATCGAGATGGCATTAATGCAACTATTACGAAAGTGGAGGATATTATGGAGATAATGAAGTACAACATTATGTCTTTACCTGCGCTGGTTGTAAACGAGAATATCGAGATAAAAGGTCGCGTTCCCTCTGCAGAAGAGATCAAGCAGGTATTGAGTAAATATTAAATAAATAAATCATTATGAAACGCCCTCTAATCTTAAGTTTTACCATATTGATGGTAATGTTCTCTTTCGTTTGCAATGCCCAGAATGTCAGCAAAAAAGCCATTAAGACCGCTACTCCGGAAAAGGTGGAGGCCTATTATTTTCACCTGACCTCGCGTTGTGTGACGTGCATGGCTGTAGAAAATGAAGCCAAAAATGATATCCAGTCTCTTTACGGTGGCGAGATAAGTTTTAAATCGATAAATCTGGACTATGCTTCGAGCAAGGCGATTGCAGAAAAACTGCAGGTTTCCGGTCAGGCTCTTCTGATCGTGAAAGGCAAAAAGCAGATTAATCTTACAAACGAAGGTTTTATGTATGCCCGTAAAAATCCGGCAAAGTTCAAAGAAATTATAAAAGAGAAGGTGGATGCCTTCTTAAAATAATTAGAAATGGAATTATTCAGTGGTTTACTCGAAAACAGCACAATGCCGTGGATCACTGCTATGGTGCTTGGATTAATGACTGCAATCAGCCCTTGTCCTCTGGCTACCAACATCACAGCAGTAGGGTTCATAAGTAAAGATTTCGATAACCGAAACAGGGTTTTCATAAACGGTCTTCTTTATACATTTGGCCGTGCAGTTACCTATACTGCAATTGCACTGACTCTTTACCTTGGTGCAGACCAGTTTAAGTTTTCAGGCTTCTTTCAGCAGTACGGAGAGAAAATACTCGGTCCACTTCTTATAATAATTGGATTTTTCATGCTCGATGTAATAAAAATTAAATTCCCGGGCATGGACGGTATGTCTTCAAGAATGGAGAAGAAAAAAACCTGGGGCTATCTTGATGCAATTCTGCTTGGGATGTTGTTCGCGCTTGCCTTCTGTCCCTACAGCGGCGTCCTATACTTCGGCATGCTTGTTCCAATGACCATAAGCAGTGCTTCAGGTCTGTACCTTCCTCTTATTTTCGCCATAGCGACAGGAATTCCCGTAATAATAGTCTCATGGTTACTTGCATACACCCTCTCCGGCATTGGTAGATTTTACAATAGAATCAAGTCTTTCGAAATATGGTTCAGGAGAGTTATTGCCATCCTGTTTATCATTGTGGGGATATACTATATTATCCGCGTGTTTTAGAAACTGTTTCTTAGTACTCATAATAAAACATTTTAAATTGTTCTCATGAATTGGAAGAAGATTTTTCAAATAGTATTAGGAATAGCAATCTGGTATACTCTTTACCACAACCTGCAATTTTTAGCGGATTTTATAATTGATAATCTGTTCGGGATGCAAAAAGGATTGCATTTTACCGAGACACTGCGATTTTTCATTTTTGAAGTTCCTAAAGTATTGATGTTATTAATACTGATAGTATTTTTCGTAGGGATTATACGTACATATTTTACTCCTGAAAAGACCAGAAAAATATTGGAGGGCAAATCTCTGTTTACCGGTAATGTAATGGCTGCTTTATTGGGCATTGTAACACCGTTTTGCTCCTGCTCGGCTATCCCGTTGTTTCTTGGTTTTGTTCAGGCCGGAGTGCCTCTCGGCGTAACTTTCTCTTTTTTGATTTCAGCTCCAATGATAAATGAAGTGGCAGTTATATTACTTTTTGGCTTGTTCGGATGGAAAGTAGCGCTTATATATGTATTAACGGGGTTAGTTATTGCAATTATTTCCGGATATATAATAGGCAAACTTAAACTTGAAAAGTATGTTGAAAGCTGGGTTTATAAGATAAGTGGTGAAAACGAAGAAAACACCGAAGAGAAGATAACCATTGAAGATCGTATAAAACGGGGATTAACTGCCGTTAAAGAGATTGTAGGTAAAGTGTGGATATATGTAGTTATTGGTATAGCAGTTGGTGCCGCGGCACATGGATATGTTCCGGAAAGTTTTATGACTAACCTTATGGGTAAATCAACATGGTACTCTGTTCCGCTCTCTGTATTGATAGGAGTTCCTCTTTATTCCAATGCAGCCGGAATTATCCCTATAGTAAGTGTCTTCATAGAAAAAGGGGTTCCTCTCGGAACTGCTCTTGCATTTATGATGGCGGTAATCGGGCTCTCCCTGCCGGAGATGATAATTCTCAAGAAAGTATTAAAGCTCCCTTTGATATTTACCTTTATAGGTATTGTTGCAACCGGGATAATGATAGTTGGGTTTTTATTTAATTCTATTATGTAACAATGGATAGTTTAAAATTTACTCCGGAGAAAAGTTCCTGCCTTTTAGGTATGGACATTGCCTCTCAAGCCGAAAAAGGAGAAATTACAACATCTATAGAAGGAGTAAATATCTTTATTGCCGAAGAATTGTTAATTGAATTAAAAGATGTAACTATAGAGTACGGAGAGTCCGGTTTCCTTCTAAAAGGCTTGAAAAAAAGCAATGGATGTTGTGGATAAAATATTAAATTTATAATTACTTATGAAAATACTAATATTATGTACAGGAAATAGTTGCCGAAGCCAAATGGCTCATGGGTTCCTACAATCATTTGACAAAAATATTACTGTTTGTTCTGCCGGGACACAGCCTACCTCCCGGGTAAACCAAACTGCAGTAAAAGTGATGAAAGAAGTGGGCATAGATATAAGCGGCCATACTCCAAAAATGGTTGATGAATACTTAAAAGATGAGTGGGATTATGTTATTACAGTTTGTGACGATGCCAATGAGACTTGCCCTGCTTTTTATGGCAAAGTAAAACATCGCCTGCATATAGGATTTGAGGACCCTTCTCATAAAACTGGTACCCCCGAATTTATTTTGAGGGAATTTCACAGAATCAGGGACAAAATTAAAGAGCGATTTTATAAATTATATATAGAACAAATTCAATCACAGGTATGAAAGCAGAAAATTTAAAACTTATTGTCCAGGAAAAATACGGGCAAATTGCCCAAAATAGCTCAACACGAGGGAAATCATCTTGCTGTAGCACTTCGGGATGTTGTGCCGAATCGGAATACAGTATGATTGGTGACGGTTATATAAATCTGGAAGGATACAATCCCGATGCCGACTTGGGTTTGGGATGTGGCATTCCCACACAGTTTGCTTCGATAAAAAAAGGGGACAGTGTTCTTGATTTGGGAAGCGGTGCAGGAAATGATTGCTTTGTTGCGCGGGCCATTGTTGGAGAAACGGGGAGTGTTACTGGGCTTGATTTTACAGAAGCCATGGTTGCCAGGGCAAAAGAAAATAATAAAAAAATCGGCTTTACGAATGTAGAATTTGTACAGGGCGACATAGAAGATATGCCACTGCAAGGCAATCAGTTCGATGTAGTGGTTTCAAATTGTGTGTTAAATCTGGTGCCCGATAAAACAAAAGCATTTGCTCAGATAATGAGGGTTTTGAAGCCTGGTGGCCACTTCTGCGTTTCAGATGTAGTAATTAAAGGTGAGCTTCCGGAAAAACTACGTCAGGATGCCGAGATGTATGTGGGATGTGTATCAGGAGCCATAGGTATGGAACAATACCTTGCGATAATTGCCGGTCAAGGATTTCAAAACATAACGGTCCACAAACAAAACGTGATAGCTATTCCGAAAGAGGTACTTGAGAAATATCTGTCTAAGCAGGAAATTGAATTATTTAAGACTGGGGATACAGGAATCTACAGCATTACCGTTTCCGGTTCAAAACTATAATAATTAAATCTTAATCATAAACTTTAATAATATGCCATCTCAAAAAAGACTAAAATTCCTAGACAGGTATCTAACACTTTGGATTTTCCTTGCGATGTTTGCAGGGGTGCTTATGGGCTGGGCAAGCCCGGAAATTGCTGGTTTCTGGAATAGCCTCTCGAGTGGAACAACCAATATACCAATTGCAATCGGTTTGATAGTAATGATGTACCCGCCTCTTGCGAAGGTAAAGTACGAAGAGTTGGGCGACGTATTTAAAAATACTAAGATATTGGGGCTATCTCTGGTTCAAAACTGGATAATCGGCCCGGTTTTGATGTTCCTTCTCGCAATAATCTTTCTGCAATTTAACATCGACTATATGTATGGTGTCATTCTGATTGGTCTTGCAAGGTGTATTGCAATGGTAATTGTGTGGAACGATCTGGCAAAGGGCGATACTCAGTATGCTGCCGGATTAGTGGCATTCAACTCACTTTTTCAGGTTTTGCTATTTTCTGTATATGCATATGTGTTTATCGGGGTACTTCCAGGTTGGTTTGGACTCCCTGTTAATGATTCTGTAGCTCAGATAACAATAGGGACAATTGCCAAAAGCGTTTTCATCTACCTTGGTATTCCAATGATTGCAGGATTTCTTACCCGCTTCATACTTATCCGTGTAAAAACCAAAGAGTGGTATGAAACTAAATTTGTACCAAAAATAAATCCTTTAACACTTGTCGCCTTGTTGTTTACTATTGTAGTAATGTTCTCTCTTAAAGGTGAATACATAGTAAAAATTCCTATGGATGTAGTCAGGATAGCAATTCCTTTGGTGATATACTTCGTAGTTATGTTCGTAGTATCCTTCTTCCTTAGCAAAAGGGTTGGGGCAACTTATGAACAATCGGTTACACTGTCGTTTACTGCAGCCAGTAATAATTTTGAGCTGGCTATTGCAGTAGCAATTGCCATTTTTGGCATTAACTCGGGAGAGGCGTTTGCAGCAGTAATCGGTCCCTTGGTAGAGGTTCCGGTAATGATAGGTTTAGTTAATGTGGCTTTCTGGATTAAAAAGAGGTATTATTCAGTTAGTTGATTTACACACTATTTAAGTGTAAAATACTCAAAACAGCCTCTGTCTGCCAAAGTCACATAAAAGACCGGATTCTTCTTATCCAGGTCTAAAGTAATATTTGAGCACAGTTTTCCCTTTAGTGCAATTTCATTTATTTGCTTACCTCGTTTTGAAATCACTACAATGGTCCCTTTACCGTGTCTTGTAACATATAGGTTGCCCTTTGCGTCGCAACGCATTCCGTCCATTCCATAATCATCAAACGAATAGAATAGCCGTTTGTTTTTAACAAAGCCATCCTTTCTAATGTCATATACCCAGATCTTTCTTTGGATAGACTCATTTACATACAATTGCTTGCCATCCGGGCTTACTTCAATTCCGTTAGTGGTTCCGATATTGCCTTCAAGAAGGAAAGTCTCTCCTTCCCGGTTTATCATCCAGAGATTTCCGGTAGAGTCCCTCCAGTTAGGGTCACTGGCATAGAGAAATTCCGAATTGGGAGAGATTGCGATATCGTTAGGTTGGTTCATCTTTGGGTTGTGGGAAAATACGGAGATTGACTTATCCCGGGGATTGACTTTTAAAATATTGTGTTTGGTATAATCGGCGATATACATGAATCCTGCTTTGTCAAAGCGTATTCCGTTGCCAACGGACCCCTCAGGTAAAACAATGTAGACCGAAGCCTCTCCCGAAGGTTTTACAATGCCGATAGTCCCCAGTTTTTCAAAATTCACAGCATAAAGATTCCCATAAGAATCAATTGCCGGTCCCTCAATCTTTGCAAAGCTACCCTCTTTGAGCAGGTCTTTTACTTCAGCAGTTTGAGAATTTGCAGAATTGCATAGCACAAAACCAATTCCGGTCAAAAGGATATTAGATAAAATTTTGTTCATATTCGTGGTATGATGCTGCAAAGTTAACTATTTAAAACAAAAATTTGTCCATTAAAAATTCAATATATATCTTTGCCCTACTTACAGTAATTAATGCATAGAGACTCTCATATCAATTTTTCTATGCGCATCTCAATGATGCGAATGCATCGCTTTGATGCATTAACGAGTCTGTCGGGCTTAAATTAGGTCCCTTGAGCAAGGTCTCATAAATTTTGCACTCTTTTCCCAAAATACATTAATTACAATTTCCAAATGAATTATACTCATTTTGATACCCTTCAGGTACATGCCGGTCATAATCCTGATCCATCACAAGGCTCGTGTGTCACTCCAATACACCAAACTGCCTCCTTCGTTTTTAACAGTGTCGAACACGGCGCAAAACTTTTTTCTCTTGAAGAGGCCGGCAATATTTATACGCGACTCTCAAACCCCACTACCGATGTCTTTGAAAAACGGATAGCAGCACTTGAGGGCGGAACAGCAGCAGTTGCTGTCTCTTCCGGCCAGGCGGCCCAGTTCATTGCAATTCAGAATATCGCCGAAAACGGCGATAATATTGTCTCATCTTCCTCTCTTTATGGAGGAACATATAATCAGTTTAAAATAAGTTTTAACAGGCTTGGCATAGATTTCCGCTTTGCAAAAAAGGGGTCTGTGCAGGAGTATGAAAAGTTAATCGATAACAGAACAAAAGCGATTTACATAGAGTCTATAGGTAATTCCGATTTCTATATCCCTGACTTTGAGAGATTTGCAGAAACAAGCAAGAAGTACTCCATTCCTTTAATTATTGACAACACATTCGGTGGTGCGGGTTACCTATTCAGACCAATTGATTGGGGAGCAAATGTAATTGTTCAATCGGCTACAAAGTGGATCGGCGGACATGGAAACAGTCTGGGAGGTGTCGTGGTGGATTGCGGAAACTTCGACTGGAGTTCGGGTAAATTTCCAAGGTTTACCGAACCTTCGGAGTCATATCACGGCTTAAAATTCTGGGATACATTCGGAGAGGGTTCTCCCTCCGGAAACATAGCTTTTGCAGTCAGAGCAAGGGTGGAGGGCGTCAGAGACTGGGGCTGTTCGCTTAGCCCTTTCAATGCTTTTCTTCTGCTACAGGGGGTTGAGACCCTCTCTCTGAGAATGGAGAAAATCTTAAGCAATGCTCTTGAACTTGCCGAATGGCTGAGTGTGCATCCTAAGGTGGAATCTGTAAACTACCCGGGGCTTAAAAGCAATCCAAACCACTCCAATGCAAAGAAATATCTTAGAGGTGGTTTTGGCGGTGTCCTTTCGTTCTGCATAAAAGGCGACAAAAGTCAGACTGCGAAATTCGTAGAGTCTCTCTCTCTTATCACACATCTGGTAAATGTTGGAGACAATAAAACCCTGATCACCCATTCGGCCTCTACTACTCACGCCCAGCTTAGCACAGAGGCGCTTGAGGCTGCAGGGCTAAGGGCAAATATGTTGAGAATTTCCGTGGGGATCGAACATATAGACGATATAAAGGCGGATATAGAACAGGCTTTAAAGAGAATCTGATAAATGAAGAGAGCTTTATTCAAATATAACGAACCCTTTATTTTTGAGAGTGGAGAGAGGCTGGAGAAGCTGGAAATTTGTTACCACCACACAGATAATTTATCCGAAGGAAGAGAGGTGATCTGGATTTGCCATGCCCTTACCGCAAATTCCAATCCTAAGGAGTGGTGGGGAGACTTGGTGGGGCCGGACAGATTGTTTGACACAAACAGGTACACGGTCATTTGCGCCAATATGATCGGATCTTGCTACGGAAGCAGCGGTCCGGCCTCTTTCAAATATCCTCAGGCCAGATATCTTCTCTCCTTTCCCATGGTTACTGTGAGGGACATTGTAAAGGCACACAATCTTCTAAGAGAACATCTTGGCATTAAGAAGATCGACCTTGTTATAGGGGGATCCATAGGTGGTTTTCAGGCATTAGAATGGAGCATAATGTTTCCCGACATTGTTAAACACATGGTACTCCTCGCATGTAATGCTCAGGTTTCTCCATGGGGCACTGCTTTTAACGAGTCTCAGAGGATGGCACTTTTTGCCGACAGCACTTTTCAGGAACAGAGGAGTCTCGATGGAGGAAAACTCGGACTTGCTGCTGCAAGATCCATTGCTCTGCTTTCATACAGATCTTTCCACGGCTATGGATTAACCCAGCAGGAGCAGGATGAGAATATACTTTTCGCGCAAAGAGCTTGCAGCTATCAGCAGTACCAGGGTAAGAAACTGGTGGACCGTTTTGATGCATACTCCTACTATATATTATCTAAATCTGTGGACAGCCACAATGTGGGCAGAGGACGCGGAGGTGTCGGAAATGCTCTCTCATCAGTTAAAGCAGACACATTGATAATAGGAATTGACAGCGACCTGCTTTTCCCTCTGGAGGAGCAGAGATTTTTACACAACGGAATTAACAATTCCTATTTTGAACAAATATCTTCTCAATTCGGACATGATGGATTTCTTTTGGAGTGGCGGGATATTGAGAATGCCATAAAAAAACATATAAAATTTTTAAACTAAATGCAGATACTGAAATTTGGCGGAAGCTCTGTTGCTGATGCCACAAATATATCCAATGTTGTAAAGATTGTTAAGGAGAGTGTCCGTAAAGACAGAACTGTGTTGGTTGCATCCGCAATTAGCGGCTGTACCGACAAGCTGATTGAAACAGGTAAGCTTGCATCCATTCAGGATAACACCTACGAAAAGCTGATTGACGATCTTGAAGAGCAACATTTGTCAATTATTAATGAACTTATCCCTTTCGATTTTCAACCTTCCATTGAGCTTAAGATAAAAAACCATTTTAATCAACTCAGAGAGATCTGCAAGGGTGTGTATTATCTCAAAGAGCTCAGCAACTACTCTTTAGATCTGATTATGAGCTTTGGAGAGATTGCTTCGACAAAGATTATAAGCGTAAAATTCATCTCCATAGGCATTAACAACCTTTGGGTAGATGCAAGGGAGCTTATTAAAACCGATCGTCAGAACTCTCAGAATATTGTAGACACAAAGACGAGCTATTCAAATATTAAAAAGCTGATAGCAAGCCAGAAATCCAAGCTTTATATAATTCCGGGTTTTATAGCAAGTGACTCTCTTAAGAGAACAACAACCCTGGGCAGGGGCGGTTCCGACTACACTGCTTCTCTGTTTGCCGTGGCAACCGAGGCAAGGATACTGGAGATATGGAGCGATGTTAACGGTATGATGACAGCAGATCCACGGGTTGTACCTGAGGCTGTAACAATAGATCACATCTCGTATAACGAGGCTCTGGAGCTATCTCACTTTGGTGCAAAAGTAGTTTATCCTCCCACTATACAACCTGTTATAAGTAAAGGGATACCTATTGTCGTTAAAAACACATTCACTCCTAAAGACAGCGGAACTGTCATTGAAAACTCACCTCCGGAAAGTCATGGAAAAATTAAGGGTATCTCGTGTAGCAATAAAATTGCGCTCTTATCTATGGAGGGCAGCGGAATGGTTGGTGTACCCGGTTATTCAAGCAGGCTGTTTGAGGCGTTGGCAAAGAGTGGAATTAATATCATCCTCATTACACAGGCCTCATCTGTACACACAATGTGTGTTGCAATAGATGAAGCCGATTCGGAAAAGGCAAAATCATCTGCCGATGAAGCTTTTGTATATGAGATCAGTCTGAATAAAATAAATCCTTTAAAGGTTGAGCGCGGTTTTTCCATTATCACACTGGTGGGTGACGATATGAAAAACCAGTCGGGGACAAGTGGTAAAATGTTCAATGCACTTGGGAGAGCCGGAATAAATATACGGGCAATCGCTCAGGGTTCCTCTGAAAAAAATATCTCCACAGTAGTACTGGGAGAGGATTCCGATGAGGCCATAAGGGTTATTCACAAAGAGTTTTTTGGAGAGAGTGTCAAAAGGACAAACCTTTTTATTGCCGGTTACGGAAATGTGGCAAAATCTCTCATTTCCATAATTGAATCGCAATGCTCATATATCTCTAAAATACACAGAAGGGATATTGTAATTGTGGGTATCTGCAACAGCAGAAAAATGCTCTTCAACAGAGAAGGAATTGCTCCGGGCACAATTGCAGATAAGCTAAAAAACGGAGAAGATGCCGGTATTTATAAATTTAGTCAGCGGTGTTACGAGTTGGGGCTCAGAAACAGTATTTTTGTGGATTGTACAGCAAATCAGGTAGTGGCCTCTTCTTACCAGGAGTTTTTCTCAAATGATTTTTCTGTTATAACCTGCAACAAAATTGCTCATTCTTCCAATATGGATAATTACAGGGCATTAAAAGAGGGGGCAATCTCCGGTGAACATTCATTTTTATATGAGACCACCGTTGGCGCCGCTCTTCCCGTAATTTCTACAATTCAACAGATGAAGCAAAGCGGAGACAAAATCGAGTCAATCGAGGCCATTCTGTCGGGCACATTAAACTATCTATTCAGCAATTACGATGGCACAGAGAGCTTTTCAAAATTGCTCAGAAGGGCACAGGAATTTGGTTATACAGAGCCCGACCCACGGCTGGATCTTTCGGGTACCGATGTACTAAGAAAAACCCTTATTCTTGCAAGAGAGATCGGATATGACATCGAGGCTTCGGAAATTACGCCCACCTCTATTTTATCAAATTCAATCCTGGCCGAATCAGAGGAAGAGTTTTACAAGAAGCTGGAAGAAAATGAAGAGAAATTCAGCAAACTATACAGAGAGTCCCGTTCCAGAAGAGAAAATCTCAGGTATGTCGCCAGTATAAAAGAGGGCAAGTGTAAAATCGGTTTGGAATCCTTAGCTTCCTCTCATCCGTTGTATGGTATTTCCGGGACAGATAATGCAATAATAATATACAGCAGAGATTACCCGTCTCCATTAAGAATTGTAGGTGCCGGAGCAGGTGCAAGACAGACTGCTACCGGAATATTTAACGATATATTAAAAATAAAATAATGAGAATAGCAGTTGTAGGAGCCACAGGAGTGGTGGGCAGAAAGATGGTGGAGATTCTGGAAGAGAGGAATTTTCCGGTTACCGAATTAATCCCTGTAGCGTCTGAAAAATCGGCAGGTAAGAGTGTAGTTTTTAAAGGAGAAAATTGGAGGGTCAGGACTCTCGGAGAGGCATTGGAATGCTATCCGGAGATAGCTCTCTTTTCGGCAGGTTCCGAGGTGTCAAAAATATGGGCGCCAAAATTTGTTGCTATTGGTTGCAAGGTTATTGACAACTCCTCTTGCTGGAGAATGGACCCTGAAATAAAGCTTGTTGTTCCTGAGATAAATGCAAGAGAGATCTCCAAAGAGGATATGATAATTGCAAATCCTAACTGTTCTACAATCCAGATGGTTGTTGCACTTAACCTGCTCCACAGGAGACTTAAAATTGAAAGAATTGTTGTCTCAACTTATCAATCGGTTACAGGCACCGGGCAAAAAGGGATCGAACAACTCAATAATGAGAGATCCGGTAATACAGGTCTGGAATACCGGTGTGCATACAAATACCAGATAGACAAAAACCTTATTCCTCAAATTGATTCTTTCCTCGGGGACGGCTATACAAAAGAGGAGATGAAGATGGTTAATGAGACACATAAAATATTGGGAGATAATACAATCGGGGTGTCTGCCACTACTGTAAGGGTACCGGTAGAGGGTGGTCACTCTGAATCTGTGAATGTTGAGTTCGAGTCTGAGTTCGAAATTGACGAAATATTCAAAATACTTGCAGAAACACCGGGGGTAACACTTGTGGACGATCCCGGAAATTCTCTCTATCCAATGCCTCTGGATGCATATGGAAAAGACGATGTCTTCGTGGGAAGGATAAGGAGAGATTACTCTGTTCCTAATGGAATCAACCTGTGGATAGTGGCAGATAACCTCAGGAGGGGTGCTGCCACCAATGCTGTGCAAATTGCAGAACATCTTCTCTCGGTACGGTAATTTTTATAACTTTGTGTAAAATTTTCTCCCATGAATACATATACCGAGAATGAAGTTAAAACATTAGAGTGGAATGAACACATCCGTCGCAGACCCGGCATGTATATCGGAAAGCTTGGAGATGGATCTTCACCTGATGATGGTATATATGTTCTGTTGAAAGAGGTGATGGACAACTCCATTGACGAGTTTGCGATGGGGTATGGAAAGTCTATTATTATCTCAATTCAGGAGAGGGTTGTCTCTGTAAGAGACTTTGGACGTGGTATTCCTCTGGGTAGCGTTGTGGATGCAGCAAGCAGAATGAATACCGGAGCTAAATATGACGACAAGGCGTTCAAAAAATCGGTCGGTCTTAATGGTGTTGGTATTAAAGCTGTAAATGCACTCTCGGTATCTTTTAATGTACACTCTTTCAGAGATGGCGAGAGCCAGTTTGCAAGGTTCAGCAGAGGAGATCTGATAGAGGAGGCCAGAGTTGACAGCAGCGAAAAAAACGGTACCCTTGTAACATTCATTCCTGACGAAGAGCTCTTTGGCAACTACACATACAATCTTGAATTTGTAGAGAGTATGCTTAGAAATTATTCATACCTCAATACAGGACTGACAATAAAGCTGGATGGCATTGAGTTTATCTCAAAAAACGGTCTGCTCGATCTTTTGAACGAATCACTCACCAAAGAGCCGCTCTACTCCCCGATCCATCTTAAAGGAGACGATATTGAGATTGCTATAACTCACGGAAACGACTATGGCGAGAGTATCTCTTCTTTTGTGAATGGACAGTTTACAACTCAGGGAGGTACCCATCTGGCTGCCTTCAGAGAGGCAGTTGCAAAAACTATTAAAGAGTTCTACAAAAGAGATTTCGACCCGAGTGATATTCGTCAGTCCATGATTGCCGCCGTGAGCATTAAAGTTCAGGAGCCGGTATTTGAGTCTCAGACAAAGACAAAATTGGGTTCAAAGGAGATGTCGGCCGGAGGAATCAGTGTCAGAAATTTTATCGGCGACTTTCTCAAGGAACATCTGGATAATTACCTTCACCGCCATCCTGATATCGCAGATGCGATACTCAGGAAGATCCAGGATTCGGAAAAGGAGAGAAAGGCAATTTCCGGTATTCAAAAGCTTGCCAGAGACAGAGCCAAAAAAGCAAATATGCACAACAAGAAGCTGAGAGATTGCCGCATACACTATAACGATAGAAATGAGAGGTCGCAGGAGAGTATGCTTTTTATTACCGAGGGAGATTCTGCAAGCGGATCGATTACCAAAAGCAGGGATGTTGGCACTCAGGCTGTTTTCAGTCTTAAGGGAAAACCACAGAACTCATATGGCCTTACAAAAAAGATCGTTTACGAAAATGAAGAGTTCAATCTTTTACAAGCCGCTCTTAATATCGAGGAAGACCTTGAGAATTTGCGTTACAACCAGATAATAATTGCAACCGATGCAGATGTTGACGGAATGCATATAAGGCTTTTGCTCCTTACCTTCTTCCTCCAGTTTTTCCCGGAAATCATAAGGCAGGGACACCTTTATATCTTGCAAACACCTCTCTTCCGGGTAAGGAACAAAAAGGAGACCATCTATTGCTACTCAATTGATGAACGGGACAGAGCAATCAAGAAGCTGGGGTCAAACCCTGAAATTACCCGATTCAAAGGTTTGGGAGAGATCTCTCCGGATGAGTTCAAATACTTCATTGGTGAGAACATCCGGTTGGATAAGGTTCGTCTTGGAAATGACGATAATATTCCCGAACTGCTGGAGTTCTATATGGGCAAAAATACTCCGGACAGGCAACATTTCATAAGGACAAACCTGAGAAACGATGATGTTATTGAAGAGGAGGTTCTGAGTCTGCTCTAAGGAGCTCTTTTCTTAATTGAGAGGGTAGTTTCCCAAAGTTTTTTCGAAAAGCTCTGTTTAGTGCACGGACACTCCCAAACCCGGATAAGATAGCAATATCGGCAATTGCATATCGTTTAATTGTAAGCAGAAGAGATTTTGCGTGTTCAGCCCTGAGCATATTGATATAATCTCTGAACTTACACCCCTTTTCCCCGCTAAAAAACTTTGACAAATAGGTTCTGTTTGTTCCAATTTCTTTAGCCAACTTATTGATTGTAAGTCCGGGGTCTAAATAGAGCATTTTTGAAACAATTAACCGTTCTGTTTTTACACCAAATTTCGGGGGATTTTTCGGGTAAATATCTGATAGTTCCTCTGTCAACAGACCTGACAAGTATAATACCCTTTTGATAATTCTAAATGCACGAACCCGGTTAACCATTGTGAGTTTTTAATTTTTGCTCCTTACACCAGTCTGCCGGAGTGTATCCCATATGAAATCTGAAAGCAATAGAAAAGGTGGCCATTGATCCGAATCCGGAAAGATAACATAACTCTTGTATATTCAGTTTGTTATTGTCGTTAAAAAGTTTTTTTACCTCTTCTATCCTGTAATAATTTACAAATTGGTTGAAGTTCTGATTATTCTTATCATTTATTATCCTTGACAGATAGGTTTTATTTGTATAAAGATAAAGAGCAACCTCCTTGATTTTCAGATCCGGTTTGAGATAGGGCTTCTCATTTTCAAAATATTTGAGAAGTCTGTTATACAGTTCGTCAGTCTTAATGTTATCGGTGAGTTGTCTGTTTATTCTGTGCCTCTCCTCCTGTAAACAGGTCAGTTCATCAATCATTGCTGCTGAATTCAGTATACTTTTTGAAGAGTAGGGCAAGACAACCTTTACAAACAATAATACATTAATAATAGAAAAAATTGACAATACTATTTTTATATACGGGCATTTAAATTCAAAAAGAATGAGAATTATGAGGATCAGGGAAAATAAAGTGACTGAGACAAATATGAATATGTCATTTTTAAGCATAATTATCGAGGACTCTTCCTTTTTTATGAGGGAATGCATTTTCTGGCAAAATTTATAAAACAGAAAAATGTTGTTCACTAAGAATAGCAATAGAAAAATGTATAAATAGATTTTGTCTGGCTCGGAAGGTACAGATATATTAATTATAGTCATTATCACGAGGTTGAAGAGGTAGCCTTTTAACGTAAAATCATAAAACCCGATGCTTGATGAACAGTAACACTGAGCTGGTAATACCAGCAACATCATAAGCAAGACATTGGAGAGGTCGGATTTAAAGAAACTGGCCTCAGGAACAGAGTGATAAATAATCTGCCTTATGCTAAAGACAGCAGAAATTGCAAGAAAGCCTAAAGAGAGTTCCCGTATAAGTTTTCTCTCTTTTTCGGGAATGTGCCATTTTAGAGTGAGAAGGTAAATAAGGTAACCTGAGGTTACAAAATAGATGGTTGCACTTAGAAATTCAATCCACGATTGAATTTCGTAAAAACTCAATAACATGTTCATATCTTTATAGTTAAGTTGGTCAAATATAACAAATAATATTCAAACCCAACAAACTAATTAGCTATAAACTAATAATTTATCTAATTCAATTGAAAATTTCCAAATATAGAAAAATAAGTTCCGATTCTTAAAATCTACTTTTTCATCTGATCAAAACCCTTTCCGTAAACTCCCATAACGTTGCCGACAGATAAAAATGCATCCTTGTCCATCTCCCTCACTGCCTTGTATACAAAATTAGATTCGGTTCGTCTGACAATAACCAAAAGTACCTTACCCTCCTGCTTTGTAAACCACCCTTGGGCATTAATTACAGTAACTCCTCTCCCAATGGATGTGATCCGGTCTGCAATCTCCTCGTATTTTTTGGAGAATATGAAAATCTGTATGGATTGTCTGGCTCCGGAGATAACCAGATCCACAGTATAGCTTGTAATGGAAATCAGGAGATAACCATAAATTATTATGGCCAGCCTGTGTCCCAATGACTCCTGAGACGGAATCATTATTGAACTGGCTATAATCAGAATGTCCAAAAGAAGAATTATCCTGCCGGGAGATATGTTTCTGTATTTATTCACAATTAAAGCAACTATATCTGTTCCTCCGGAACTTCCCCCCTGTGTAAATGTGGTGGCAATGCCCACACCTGAACATGCTCCTCCGATTATTGCAGAGAGCAGTTTTCCGTTTCCGATTGCAATATCGTTGATAAGTTCCTGTGGAATATACCCCGGAATTACATCCAGAAAAACTGTTACCACAATAATTGCATAGACAGTCTTAACCCCAAACCCTTTTCCAAGAATCTTCAGTCCTATTGCAAGAAGTATTCCATTGAGGATAAAATAGGAGTAGCTCATAGGAAAGCCCGTTGCATAGTAAAGGATCGCAGAGATACCTGTAACCCCTCCCCCTACCAGCCCATTAGGTATAAGAAAGACTACCCATCCGAGGGTATAAAGGAGAAGTCCCAGAGTAATCAGGGAGTACTCCTTGATTACGTTCAAGATTGTTTTTGTTTTTTTGTCCATTGTATTTTGCCTCCTTTAAATTGATCGAGTCCTTGTCCATAAACACTCATAACCGTAGATACAGACATAAATGCATTATGATCTACCCATTATTGAATACGACTTTAACGTTTTACCCACAATACTCTTCATTCTAAGTTATTATAAATATAGTTCAGATTTAGAAAAGATTACTGCTTTCCCTCTGATAATAACACGTCCATCTTCGAGAGAACAACCTATTGTCCCGCCTCTTTTTGAAAGTTGCATAGCTGTAAGTGAAGTTTTATTCAGCCGTTTTCCCCAATATGGAGCAAGGGTGCAATGGGCAGAACCTGTAACAGGATCTTCCAGCAATGTAGACTGAGGAGTAAAAAACCTCGATACAAAATCACAATCGCGTCCTGGTGCAGTAACAATTACTCCGCCCGGGTCTATGTTTATTTCATCAAAAACTGATCTCTCTATCTCAATCATCTCAATCTCCTCCTGTCTGGAGTAGACCAACATATAGTCTCTTGCTTTGTAGATCTCCACCGGTTTAATATTGAGACTGTCAGATATCTCCTCCGGAAGTGGCGATTTTACCGCCTTCCTTACAGGGAAGTTCATCGCATATGTATCTCCCTCTCTCTTCACTGACAGAGGGCCAGAAGCTGTCCTGAAGAGAATTTCTTCTCCTTTGTAATTATACAAGGTGAAGAGTATATATGCAGATGCCAGAGTTGCATGGCCGCAAAGGTCCATTTCAATATCAGGAGTGAACCATCTGAGAGAATAGCCTGGACCCTCGGGGAGAATAAATGCCGTCTCCGGTACAGAATTCTCCTGAGCAATTTTTCTAAGTATACTGTCGGGGAGCATCTCCTCCAACATCACTACCTCAGCAGGATTCCCCGAGAAGATCTGGTCTGTAAAAGCGTCAACTTGAAAAGATTGCAAAACCATCAGCAAACAATATTTATAATTTTATTGGGAATAATAATGATTTTTATGATCTGATGATCTCCCAGATATCTGGATGTGTTTTCATCGGCCAGAACTGCCGTTTCTACCTCCTTAACAGATAAACCTCTGTTAAGGCTCAACTTAAAGCGGAGCTTACCGTTAAATGAAACCGGATATTCAAAAGTATCTTCAATTGTGTAAGATTGAATATATTCCGGAAAAACGGCAAAGGAGATGCTCTCTTTGTTGCCGAGCATATTCCAGAGTTCTTCGCTTATATGTGGAGCAAACGGGGAGAGGAGAATAAGCATTGGTTCCAGAATCTCCCGTTTATTGCATCTCAGTTCATACAGCTCATTTGTGGCAATCATAAATGCACTGATGCTTGTATTGAATGAGAAGTTCTCGATATCTTCCTGAACCTTATTGATAAGCTTATGAAGAATTTTTAACTCTTTTGGAGTGGCTTTCTCCGGTGAAGCCACAAACAGCTCCTTTTGAAAGAACATCCTCCAGAACCTCTTCAAAAAGCGGTGAACACCATCTATACCTTTTGTGTCCCAAGGTTTGGATTGCTCAAGCGGACCCAGGAACATCTCATACATCCTCAGAGTATCTGCACCATAGTTTGTACATATCAGATCCGGATTTACCACATTAAACATAGATTTACTCATCTTTTCCACGGCCCATCCACAGATATATTCTCCGTTTTCCAGAATGAATTCCGCATTTTCATATTCCGGCATCCACGCTTTGAATGCTGCAAGATCCAGCTTATCATTGTTGACCATATTTACATCTACGTGTATCTCGGTTGTATCGTACTCATCTTTTAAACCGAGAGAGACAAATTTGTTGCTGCCCTTAACTCTGTATACAAAGTTGGAACGACCCTGGATCATTCCCTGGTTAATGAGTTTTTTAAAAGGTTCCGTTTCACAGATGTATCCCAGATCGAAAAGGAATTTATTCCAGAACCTGGAGTAGATAAGGTGTCCGGTAGCGTGTTCAGTACCCCCGATATATAGATCCACATTTCTCCAGTATTCGTTCGCCTCTTTGCTCACCAACTCCCGTGAATTTTCCGGATCCATATATCTGAGATAGTATGCGCTGCTTCCGGCGAAACCGGGCATTGTGCTTTTTTCAATAGGATAACTGTTGAATGTCCAGTTCTCTGCTCTTGCCAAGGGTGGTTCTCCGCTTTCGGTGGGAAGGAATTTGTCCACTTCCGGTAGCTTCAGCGGAAGATCTTTCAAATCCATAGGAGTCGCCACTCCATCTTTATAATAGATTGGGAATGGTTCTCCCCAGTAACGCTGACGGGAAAAAATAGCATCCCTCAGACGGTAGTTTACCTTTCTCTTGCCTATCCCCCTCTTCTCTACCTCGGCAATTGCAGCAGGTATTGCCTGTTTGACAGTCATACCGTTAAGAAAGCCGGAATTGCACATTATGCCCTCTTTTGCATCGAAGCTCTCCTTTGAGATGTCACATCCCTCAATAAGAGGAATAACAGGAAGGTTAAACTGTTTTGCAAAGGCGTAGTCCCTGCTGTCATGTGCAGGAACAGCCATAATGACTCCGGTTCCATACCCCGCAAGAACATATTCAGATATCCAGACCGGAATTTTTTCCAAAGTAAAAGGGTTAACCGCATAGCTCCCTGTAAAGACACCTGTTACCCTTCTGGTTTCCATCATTCTCTCCCTCTCTGTCTTTCTCTTTGCACTTGTCAGATACCTTTCAACGTCTGCTCTTCTGTCCGGAGTTGCAAGCTTCTCCACCCAATCGCTTTCTGGAGCCAAAACCATAAAAGTAACCCCGAAAACCGTATCTGCTCTTGTTGTAAAAATCTCCATATCAAACTCCTGATTACCGTTAGATGCTTTGAATATCATTTCGGCTCCTTGTGAGCGACCTATCCAGTTACGCTGCATATCCTTAAGCGAGTCACTCCACTCCACGCTCTCTAAGTCGTTCAAAAGTCTCTCTGCGTAGGCAGAAACCCTGAGTTGCCATTGTTTCATTTTCCTTTGCTCCACAGGGTGATCGCCCCTTATTGAGAGCCCTTCCTTTACCTCATCATTTGCCAGAACAGTTCCCAATGCCGCACACCAGTTTACAGAGGTCTCTCCGAGGTATGCAATTCTGTACTGCATTAAAATTGCCAATTGCTGAGATTCGTTAAAGGAGTTCCACTGAGCGGCGGAGAATGTTTCTGCATAGTCGCAGGCAGCATTAATATTTTCATTACCCTCTTTTGCGAAAGTTGCTATAAGATCAGAAATTTTTTCTGCTTTTTGGTTCTTTCGGTTATACCAGTGGGAGAACATCTCCAAAAATGCCCACTGTGTCCACTTATAGTATTTGGGATCACAGGTTCTCACTTCACGTGACCAATCATACGAGAAACCGATTCTGTCCAGTTGCTCGCGATAGCGTTTAATATTTTTTTCTGTCGTTGTTGCCGGATGTTGTCCGGTCTGTATCGCATATTGCTCCGCAGGAAGCCCGAAAGCATCGTAACCCATAGGATGCAGTACATTAAACCCTTTCAGCCTTTTGTACCTGCTGTATATGTCACTTGCAATGTAGCCCAGCGGATGCCCCACATGAAGTCCCGCCCCGGAAGGGTACGGAAACATATCCAAAACATAAAACTTTGGTTTTGAACTCTTTGCTTCAACTTTAAATGTGTTGTTTTCAGACCAATAGCGATGCCACCGCTGTTCAATTTCAAGAAAATTATACTCCATTATGCGATAATTATTTCAAACCGCAAATGTAGTAAAAATTGCTATTTTTTTAGTTTAAATTCTATTGGCACTGCTAATTTAACCCTTACCGGTTCCCCTCCTTTAATGCCGGGCTTCCACTTTGGCGAAGCTTTTACAACCTTAACTGCCTCTGCATCTAAAACGTCATCTACAGATTTCGTCACCTCCACGGAGCTTACCTCTCCATTCTTCTCAACAATAAATTCGACGATGACTCTTCCCTGAATTCCAGCATTAACTGCAGATTTGGGATACTTAATATAGTCATACACCCATTTGTCGAGAAACTGTCTCTGATCGCCGCGAAGAAATGTTGGCGGCTGATCCAGGTCATATGTAGAGTACACTTTGTCTGAGGTCTCTTTACCCTGTTCCTGAGCAGGCTGACCGGCTGCAAGTGCTGTTTTCGGAAGTGGTTTCTCAAGATTTGCAGCACTTTTAGCAAGTTCGAAAGCATATCTGGAAATATCTGCCATTCCCTTATAGTCTAAACTCTCCGGTAAGTCCTTGACTGTATGATAATCTTTATGGCGGCCAGTAGTAATAAATGCTACAGGTATCCCTAACGAACTGAAACTCTGATGATCGGACCGAAAATAGTCTGATGCGTATATTTTTGGAGAGATTATTACCGGAAAATCCGAAACATCCTTAAGGAGAGTAGATAGCTCAACTCCGGGAAGAACTGTGTATACTACGGGGGTATTGTCTCCTCCCGACCTCCCTACCATATCGAGATTTATCATCAACTCTATCTGGTTTGTATACTTGAATGCCCTGTTTGCAAAATACCAGGACCCCATCTGACCTGCCTCCTCTGCCCCGAAAGCAGCAATAATTACCGATCTTTTAAAGTTGAATGCCTCATTTCTAATCTGTCTGGCAACTTCCAGAAGTGTAGCTACACCAGATGCGTTGTCATCGGCACCCTTGTAAATCTGGGTAGTCTCTTTTCCGTCAACTAACATCTTATTGATACCAAGATGATCGTAGTGGGCACCAATCAATATGAATTCGTTTTTAAGAACCGGATCGTACCCCTCAATTACCGCAACTACATTTTTAGATTTAATAGTGTCCCCCTTAGCTCCCACGAAAGAAAAATCCTGTCCGGAACGATCATATAGGTTGACAATATCTGCCTCCTTTAATATCTTGTATATGTAGTCAGAGGCAATACTCTCACCTTTTGAACCGGCAGATCTGCCCATCAATGAATCTGCGGTGAGAGCTTTCACGTGCAATCTCAATTGAGATTCAATCTCACCTTGTGAGAATAGTTCTGCCGAGAATAAAACCAACAGAGCTAAAGCCAGGAATCCTTTTTTTATCATCATAAAACTCTTGTAGGTAATACTTCTAACCAATACCCATCGGGATCGTTGATGAAATATATGCCCATTTTGGGGTTTTCATAACAGATGCAGCCCATCTCCTTATGCTTACTGTAGGCAGCCTGGTAATCATCTGTTCTGAATGCCAGATGAAACTCATTATCGCCCAGATTATAGGGTCTAACCCAATCCCTCAGCCATGTGAGTTCAAGTTGATGTTCCGATGAACCATCGGATAGGTAGACGATAATAAAAGAGCCATCTTCCGGAGCAATTCTCCTCACCTCTGCGAGTCCGAGCGCCTCCCGGTAGAAATCCATGCTCTTATGCAGGTCCCTTACATTAATGTTGTTGTGTATAAATCTGAATTTTGTCATTCTTATAATCTGGTAAATCACACAGGATAACTCATCTGTCAATTTGGGATCCGATATTTTACAAGCTACTACTGTTTGTAGAAAGGCGCTTTCACAACCTTTGCCTTTAGCAGTTTTTCACGGACCTTAATGAATATCTCGCTGTCCACTTTGCTTAAAGCTGCAGCAACATATGCCATACCAACCGGTTTTTTTACTGTCGGACCCATTGTTCCGGATGTAACGACACCAATTTCTGTGCCAGATGCATCACATACTGTGTAACCGTGTCTTGGCACACCTCTCTCTACAAGTTCAAATGCTACCAGTTTACGTTTAAGGCCGTCTGCCTTTTGTTTGAGCATATACTCCTTGTCTACAAAGTCACCCTTTGCATCGTTGAATTTGGTAATCCAGCCCAAACCTGCTTCTATTGGAGAAGTTGTGTCATCTATATCATTACCGTAAAGACAAAATCCCATTTCCAGACGGAGTGTATCTCTTGCCCCCAGACCTATCGGTTTAATATCAAACTCCTTGCCGGCTTCAAAAACAGCCTTCCACAATTTATCTGCATCTTCATTTGCAACATAAACTTCGCATCCGCCCGATCCGGTATAGCCGGTAGTAGAAAATATTACATTTGGAATACCTGCACAGGTAAGCTTTTTAAATGTGTAATAATCCATATCCATAATATTCTGATCACAAATTTTTTGCATAGCTTTGAGCGCAAGTGGACCCTGAATGGCAAGTTGGGCTATTTCGTCCGAAGCATTATATAACTCCTTACCGGGAGTGATATTGAACTTTGGAGCAATAGCAGAGAGGTGGGCATAATCTTTATCTACATTAGATGCATTTACTACCAGAAGGTATGTAACTGAATCTATGCAGTATACCAGAAGGTCGTCCACAATACCCCCTTTTCCGTTAGGGAAACATGAGTACTGAACCTTACCCGTAGTAAGAACAGAAACATCATTTGATGTGGTATATTGAAGAAAGGCAAGGGCATTCGGGCCTTTAACCCATATTTCACCCATATGCGAAACATCGAATACTCCTACTTTGGTTCTTACGTGATTGTGCTCTTCGTTTATTCCGAAATATTCAACCGGCATATTGTAGCCGGCAAATGGAACCATTTTTGCCCCTAAAACGATGTGTTTTTCTGTAAATGCAGTGGTTTTCATTAATATATTATTTATTATGTAATTTCTGAATTGTATCATATACCCAAACATCCTCCGGAGCATAATCTGTGTCCAATATTTTTAGCATCTCTTTGTCCGCCTCTCTTTGGTCATTGAAAGAGGCTGCAGAGACGAGTGTATAGCCGCTTTTCAACTTGATAAGGATAGGTTTATAACCATTTTTCGAAAGTAATTCGACCATTTTCCCGGAATTTGAAGAATCTTTGAAACTTCCTAAAATAACATGAAATCTCTTCAAAGAATCCGTCTTGGAATCTGTCTTGACAGACAAAGAGTCCTCAACTTTAATAATGGAAGTCTCTTTTGTTGGCTGCTGAATATTCGCAAACACACTCTTTTGCTTTGCGATATCCAGATCTTTGGAGGTGGGCATCCCAAGCTGACTTCTGACCCAATCACAACCCGAGAGAAGAAATGAGAAACAAAAGAGTATGATAACCAAATTTAACTTTCTCATAATATACTAAACATTAGGAAATTTGTATTTTTACAAAAGTAGCTAATTTAGAAGAAAGAGAAAAATAAATGTATATTTGAAAAATGAAACTCACCTTTATCATATTTCTACAGGCTCTGATTACGAATGTTTTCGCCTGTCAGAATGATACTCTAAAACTGCTCTTTCTGGGAGATATAATGCAGCATCAGGCACAACTTGATGCGGCAAGGAGTACAAAGGGCAGCAGCAGGGATTCCCGCTCCTATGACTACTCATCCTACTTCAGGCATCTGGAGGAGAGATTCGGCAACGCTGATTTTAGAATTGCAAATATGGAGACCACTTTTGCAAAGCCGCCCTATTCCGGGTATCCAAGTTTCTCTTCTCCCATTTCGCTGATATCCGATTCAAAAAGAGCCGGCATTGATCTTTTTCTGGCTGCAAATAATCATATCTGCGATAAAGGAGAGAGAGGATTGTCCGGAACTCTGGATGCTTACGACAGCCTTAAGGTTCTATATACCGGAATTTACAGAAACCCTCAGGAGGAGCTTATAAAGAATCCACTCATTCTCGAGCTCAAAAATTTCCGGATTGCTTTTTTAAATTACACTTACGGCACTAATGAAATTTATGTTCCTCAACCTTTTGTGGTAAAACTTATAGACACCTCAGCCATTAAGAGAGATCTTGAAAGGACGAAAGAGATATGTCCCGATTTTATTATTGTGTGTCTGCACTGGGGAGAGGAATACAGGTTGAAACACTCGTCCGGGCAAGAGAGGATTGAAGAGTTTTTCTATAAAAACGGAACGGATATTATAATCGGCTCCCACCCTCACGTTCCGCAGGATTACAGGATTGAGTACGGGCCGGATAACGAAATAAAACATATAACCGTTTACTCCTTGGGTAATGCAATTTCCAATATGACGGCACAAAACACAAGAATCGGAATGTCGGCAGAGATACTCTTATACAGGGAGAAGGGGGGAACTGCACGGATACTTCCTCCAAAATTTGAGTATATTTGGACCTCAAGGCCAAATATGTTTGATAAAAATTTTACAATTTTACCTGTAGAAGAGTATCTGGAAAAACCTGAGCTTTTCAAGGATAAAGAAGATTACCGGAATATGAAGCGATATTATTTACGGTTTAACAAATGATAGAGAGGATAATTACACTTGACGAAATTGACCCGGTCGATATTTTTGGTATCAACAACAAACTTATTGACCTGCTAAGCAGTTACTTTCCTAAAATGAAGGTGGTAGCAAGGGGGTCTGAAATTTTCCTGCGCGGGAGTATAAGTGATATCAGGAAATTTGAAGAGAAACTGAACATACTGATAGAAGTCAGAGGCAGAAAGAGCCGGCTCAATGAGGATGACATTAATTGCCTGTTTGACGGGTCCGCCGGCAGTAACCAAAATGAATCCGAAGAGAAGGATATCATAGTCTATGGAACTGATGGTAAAATTATCCGGACAAGAACAAAAAATCAAAGGAAATTGGTTGCAAGCTATTATCACAACGATCTTATTTTTGCTCTCGGCCCTGCAGGGACTGGCAAGACATATACAGCAATAGCTCTTGCCGTAAGGGCTCTCAAAAACAAAGAGGTTAAAAAACTGATTCTCACCCGGCCTGCGGTGGAGGCTGGTGAGCGCCTCGGTTTTTTGCCGGGCGACCTCAGGGAAAAACTTGATCCCTATCTTCAACCCCTGTATGATGCCTTAAGAGATATGCTTCCTTCAAAAAAGCTGCAGTCACTTATGGAAGAGGGCATAATGTTTCTGACAAGGATGGGCAGCAACATTAAGGGAGTTACAGTAATCAATTTCGGAAAAGAAGATATTGTCAGACACGCCCTGGTCTCAAAAATAGTGAGTGCATTCGAAAAAAACGAAGAGTCCGGCGAGTAACGGACTTATGCTGTTTCGCCACCCATATCTCCTGTTGCAATACCATTCTTGATTGTCCAGACACCATTTACCAGAACGTGTTCAATTCCTGCAGCAAACTGGTGTGGATTTGCAAAAGTAGCCTTGTCAATTATTGTATCCGGATTGAACACCACAACATCTGCTTTGTATCCGACTGTCAGTTGTCCCCTGTTTTTAAGCCTGAGTCTGGAAGCAGGAAGTACGGTGCACTTGTGAATGGCTTGCGATAAGTCCATCAGCTTTTCGTCCCTGCAGTACTTGCCTATAAACCTCGGAAATGATCCATATGCTCTTGGGTGCGGCATACTCTCGGACAACTTACCTGTAGGAGAGTACATACTGCAATCGGAGATAGGCATTCCAAGCGGGTGAGATAAGAATAATTTAACATTCTCCTCTTTCATCGCAAAGCCGATAATATCTATATTCAACCTTTCCTCTATTAATATTCTACGCATAAAAGACCAAGGGTCAAGACCTGCAAGTTTTGATCCCTCCTCTATGCTCAGGCCAATAAATCTCTTATTTTCAGGTATGTGAGCAGATGTAACAACAACATTTTGAGGACCTCCCAATCTCTCTATTTTTGCCAAGGCAAATTCTCCGATAGATTTCGACACTTCGTCATTTTTCAATCTTGCAACCACTTCGTCTGTAGTTCCCTGACGATCGTTTAAAGGCATAAAGACAGTCATATCGGTTGAAAAGGCAATATAGGGATAGCGGTCAAAAGCTATATCAAGCCCCTCTCTTGAGGCTGTTTCTATCTGTTTTATAAGCGCCGGCGCCTTGTGCCAGTTCTGTGCGTTTTGAGCCTTAAGATGGGATATTTGCAACCTAACTCCTGCCCTTTTAGCCAGAATTATTGCCTCTGCAACAGCCTCCTCCACTCTATCATCTTCATTTCTCATATGAATCGCAAAGAGCTTGTCATGTTTAGCCACAACCTTAAGAAGTTCCACAATCTCATCATTAGAAGCGTAGGAGCCGGGTACATACTCAAGCCCGCACGTCATACCTACAGCACCCCTCTCCAGCTCTTGGTCAAGCAACACTTTCATTGCATCTATATTTGCAACTGTAGCCGGAACATTGTTATCTCCCACGACAACCTGTCTGAGTGTTCCTTGTCCGATAAAGCTTCTTATATTGAAACCAAAATCCTGTTTAGAGAGATCTGCATTAAAATCTGATATGCTGTTCCACTTGCTTTTAGGAAATACACTATCTCCGCAATTACCACTTACATCGGTGGTTACACCCTGGAAAATTTTGCTGTCTCCAAGCAGGGCCTCAAAAATGTTCCCATCTGTGTGGGAATGAATATCAATAAAGCCGGGTGAGACTGCATAACCTTTTGCATCAATCACCTTGTCTGCGTTCTCTCCAATCGATCCTATTGCAGCAATTTTTCCATTTTTAATTCCAAGAGAGCCCCTTATGGGAGCCTTGCCATCTCCGGTGTAGATTAAACCGTTTGATATTATAGTATCGAAATGGTTATTCACACTAATTTTCTTTGAGTCGTAAAAACCCAGACTCAGTGCTGCGCCGGCCATCAGAGAGCTTTTTAAAAAACCTCTTCTGGAGATGTTGTTTGACATAGTTGGTTAATTATTGGTTATTTTTTAATTTTCACACCCTTCGTTTTATAAACTTTGAAATTTTCCCCCTCAGAATATACAATATATGCATCTATGTTCTGGTTGCTTTCCAGAAATTGTTTTGTCTTCTCAAGCCCTACAACCATAAAGAATGTAGCATAGGCATCTGCTGTCATCGCGTCATCTGCAATTACAGTAGCACTTAAAAGATTGTGCCTTACCGGATAACCTGTTTTAGGATCTATTGTGTGTGAATACTTTTTTCCCCCCTCTTCATAGAATTTCCTGTAGTTTCCGGATGTTGCCAGGCCTCTGCCGGACAACAAAAGAACCTCCTGAAGGTCTTCTCCTTGTATCATATTACCCTCGATAGGCTTGTCAATGCCTATTGTCCACTCTTTCCCTTTGGGGTTCACTCCCTTGCAGAAAATCTCCCCTCCTACTTCTATCATGTAATTTTTAATTCCCAGCTTGTCAAACTCAGAGGCGATCACATCCGGGGTGTAACCTTGAGCTATTGCATTGGCATTGAGGGAAAGTCTTTTATCACTCTTGACCAGTACTCCGTCCTCAATCTTAACCTTGTCCATCCCTACAAACACGAGAATACTATCTATATCTTTCTGAGTTACGTGTATTTTGTTTTTGAATCCGAAACCCCATGCATCAAAAAGCGGTGCCCCCGAAATATCAAATGCACCATCGCTGATCCGGTAAACCTCTTTGGATTTGTTAAACACATTCACAAAAAGAGAGTCCATTTCCACACTCTCGCCTCTGTTCAGTCTTGAAATAATGGAACTGTCGTTATAGACAGAAAGAGAGTTGTCAATTCGGTCCAAGATATCTGCCACAGTGATGTCGAGGGAGTCAGGAATATCCGTTGAATAGGCTATATGGAAAGTCGTTCCCTGGGTGAATCCGTCTATGGTTCTGTATCCTACACTCTTTGTACGTCCACAGGAAATGATAGCAAGGAAGATAAGTGCTGCAAAAAAAAATCTCGTAGTTTTGCAATATTTCATAGCAATAGCGTAGTTTGGCACAAATTTAGATAAAAAAATATATCTTTGTATGTTATAAATGAACTTTAAATATAAAATGAGACAATTTGCCAAGCTTTTTATTCCGATAGCTATTCTCACTATTTTCATCGGAACTTCTTGTAATAAGAATGACGATGATGATACCGATTCTGAATATATGACCGGAAGTATCTCTTTTTCGCTTCCCGGATATATAATTGCCTCCAGCGAATTACAGCTCACCGCTTCGGGTATTACTGAACCTGCGGATGGAATCACATACAATTGGACAACAACTGGTTTCAGTGTTGACTCTGTTAAGGGTCAGAATATTGCTATCACAGCGCCCGCAACCTGTGGAGAGTATAGCATCACCGTTCAGGCAACATTAGATGGTTACTACAGTGAGTCCAGCACTGTTGAGACTATAGTGATAGACCCCTCTTCCGAATCAAGTTTTTCCGGAGTTATCAACGGCACAAAATCAATTGTCGATCAGAGAGATGGCAAGAGATACTATTACAGCACCATAGGAGATCTGGACTGGTTTACATCCAATCTTAGCTGGAACGGAGTAGGCAAATCATATGGAGATGCAGATGCTCTTTCATACATTTTTGGCAGATTATACTCTTGGAACGAGGCCACAGGCGGAGTCTCTTCCAGCGTTTTTGGCGAAGGTCCACAAGGAATTTGTCCGGCAGGGTGGTCTGTTCCAACCGAAAAGGATTGGGAAAACCTGGCAAAGGTTCTCAATGGAAGCAGCTATCTGCCTTTCGACAGCAATTGGCCGGGTCTTGGAGGAAAGGTTACTGTCAATGCTCAACTTAATTCCGGAAATATCTGGAAGTATAGTCCAAACAATAATAAGGATAACCTCTATTTCTGGAACGCGCTTCCCGGTGGAAACATCTCGGATAATCTATCAAGATATTCGAATATAAACCAATACGGTTTCTGGTGGTCATCAACCGAGAAAGATGCCAGCAATGTGGAGTACAGGTATATCTACTTCGACAGTGCTGATTTTCCTTATAACTTTACAGGCAAAAATTACTTTGGAGCATCTGTCAGGTGTGTACGTAAGATATCCAACAAAGAATAAAAGCAACCATTAAAAATCTAATATTATGAAATTATCTAAAGGTGTTATTACTCTGTTAGTGGTCCTCGGCGTTGTGGCACTAATTTTCTTCTGGGCCATGGGTGGATACAACAAAATGGTTTCCGGAGAGGAACAGGTAACTTCTGCCTGGTCACAAGTAGAAAATGTATATCAGAGACGTGCAGATCTCATTCCTAACTTGGTTGCCACAGTAAAGGGCTATGCTTCTCACGAACAGGAGACCTTGGAGGGCGTTGTAAATGCAAGGGCTAAGGCTACTCAGACAACAATAGATCCCGCAAACATGACTCAGGAGAGCCTGGATAAATTCCAGGCTGCACAGGGAGAGCTGAGTTCTGCTCTAAGCAGGTTAATGGTTGTTGTTGAACGTTATCCCGACCTTAAGGCAAATCAGAATTTTATGGAACTGCAAGCCCAGCTGGAAGGTACAGAAAACAGAATAACTGTGGAAAGACAGAGATATAATGATATTGCAAAAGGGTACAACACTTCTATCCGTCAATTTCCCAGGAATATAATAGCAGGCCTCTTTGGCTTCGAGAGGAAGGTATATTTCGAAGCAAAAGAGGGCTCTGAAAATGCTCCGAAAGTGGAGTTTTAAACCGTGTCATCTACAAACCTAATTTCTAAGTCAGATAAGGCTTTAATTGTTAAAGCTATTGAATCTGCCGAGCTTAACACGTCCGGCGAGATAAGGGTTCACATCGAATCTTCTTGCAAGGGAGATCCTGTTGAGAGGGCTGTTTATATCTTCAATAAAATAAAGATGTTCCAGACAAAGGAGCGCAATGGAGTTCTTATTTATCTGGCAGTTAATTCCAGAAAGTTTGCAATTATTGGCGACACCGGCATAAACGCAAAGGTACCTGAAAATTTCTGGGATGTTGTTAAGGTGAAGATGCTGAGCTATTTTGCATCGGACGACATTGTTCCTGGCCTGACGCTTGCAATATGTATGGCCGGAGATAAGTTGAAAGAGTTTTTCCCATATAAAAATGATGATATAAATGAACAGAGCAACGAGATCTCATTTGGTGAATAGGCCGATTACAATAATTGGCCTGCTTCTCTTGATATGCAGTACCGGGCTCTTTGCTCAGGTTCCGGTAAGGCCGTCTCCACCCAGACTGGTAAATGACTTGGCAGAAATTTTCACTGATGAGGAATCCTCTTATCTTGAAGTCAAACTGGTGGAATTTGCAAATAAAACCTCCAATCAGATAGTGGTGGCAACAATGAGTGATCTGGGTGGAATGGATAAATCCCAGATGGCCTACTCCATTGGAGAACAGTGGAAAGTGGGTCAGGAAAAATTTGACAACGGGGTTGTTATTCTTATCAAACCAAAGAATGGCAATGAAATGGGTGAAGTTTTCATTGCTACCGGATATGGTCTGGAGGGAGCGCTACCAGATGCAATATGTAAAAGGATTGTAGAGAATGAGATGATTCCACAGTTTAGGTCAAATAACTATATGGGCGGCGTCGAGAAGGCGCTGGCTGTGATTATGCCCATAGCAGCAGGAGAGATAAGCTCGGACGAATACGCAGCAAAGGTTCAGGGTTCAGGTGCTTTTGGATCGATTGCCGTAGTGATATTTATGGTAATCGTATTTATCGTTCTCTCTTTCAAAAAGAGAGGTCCAACCAATATGGGCGGCGGAGGCAGAAGAGGTCCGAGTGGATTGGATCTCTTACTTTTGGGTTCTCTGTTATCCGGTGCCGGAAGAGGTCACTCAGGTGGTTTCGGCGGTGGAGGATTTGGTGGATTTGGTGGCGGCGGATTCGGCGGCGGCGGAGCAGGCGGCAGCTGGTAAGTTTTTCTTTCTTTCAGTATTTCAGGTTCAACAACACTATTTCCGACTCCGTACCAATCCTGTATTTTGGTCCCCATAGACCAATTCCGGAAGAGACATAGTAGTGCGTATTCCCTTTTTTTACATAACCGTAAGGGAGTTCAAACATCCAACTTACTATCAAGTTACCCGGCCAAAACTGACCATTGTGTGTATGGCCGGAGAGCTGCAGGTCAATCCCGTTTTGTTGAGCCTCATCCAGATTAAAAGGCTGATGATCCAGTAGAATCTTCGGTATATCTCTATCTAACCCTTTAACCAGATCGCTGAGAGGAACCCTTTTTCTGTTTGTCCTGTCGTCCCTTCCGATTATGTAAAGGGAGCTATCTGCTGCAAGCACTGTGGAGTCTTTAAGAAAGTTGATCCCGGACGATTTAATATAATCATAAATTTTCTCCCTCTCTCCTCCGTAAAACTCGTGGTTACCGCTAACAGCGTATACTCCGTATTTCGATTTGATTGAAGAGAGCACCTCCGACATATGCCCGTTAACCAGCGGGGCAACACTCCTGTCCACAATATCTCCCACTAAGAATACAATATCCGGGTTCTGGCTGTTTATCAGGGCAATATACTTCTTAAGCTCTGCCCTGTTTATATAAGAACTAAGGTGCAAATCACTCGCCATAACAATTTTTATCTCTTTATTTTGTAATGGCCCCTCCAGTGTGACCTCCACTCTGTTTACCTTTGGATTGTTGAATTTATGATATCCGTATAACAGAATCAAAGATATAGCTGAAACACCGAATATTACCAAAGAGAGCTTCACTTTCTGATAATTACTCTGGATAAAGTCCGGATAAAAATGAAAGAAATGATTTGCCAACCTTATCATATCTATTGACAAGGCATACAAAGCAAAGTAAATAACTGCAATCAGCCAGGTGAAGCCGACAGCGGAGAGTAGAACCGAAATATTTCCGGACAATTTGTCTCCGTAGTACATTCTTAGAAAAAAACAGGCAAAGGAGAGAAAATGAACCAAGCAGTAGATTATTCTTATCCAAATATTTGGAGGAAACGCCTGCCATCCCCTTACAAAAACATAGGAGGTGATCCCGAAGATTACCGAGAGTGTAATTATTATAAGCATAAATTGTTTGCGTTTTATCACATCAGCTTTTTAAAGAAGTCGTTTCCTTTGTCATCCACTAATATAAAGGCAGGGAAGTTCTCCACCTCAATCTTCCAGACAGCCTCCATTCCAAGTTCGGGATACTCAAGCACCTCAACCTTCTTAATACTGTCCTTAGCCAGAATTGCAGCCGGACCGCCAATGCTTCCAAGATAGAATCCTCCGTATTTTTTGCAGGCGTCAGTTACTTGCTGGCTTCGGTTGCCCTTGGCTATCATAATTAAACTTCCGCCGTTACTCTGGAACAGGTCCACATATGAGTCCATCCTGCCGGCAGTTGTTGGTCCGAATGAGCCACTCGGAAGCCCTTTTGGAGTTTTGGCCGGACCTGCATAATAAATCGGATGATCTTTCAAATATTGCGGTAACCCTTCACCGGCATCAAGACGCTCTTTAAATTTTGCGTGAGCAATGTCTCTGCCCACTATTATTGTACCTTTCAAAAGCAGGAATGTAGAAACCGGATATTTTGACAATTCCGCCAGAACCTCCTTCATGGGACGGTTCAGGTCTATCTGAATGCCACCTGCGTGGGCAGCGTTTCCAACTCTCAGTTTTTCAGGGATAAGCCTGATTGGATTGGAATCCAATGTCTCTAACCAGATACCATCTTTATTGATCTTAGCCTTGATGTTCCTGTCGGCACTGCAGGATACACCCATGCCAACCGGGCACGATGCACCGTGTCTTGGCAGGCGGATTACCCGAATGTCGTGAGCAAAGTATTTGCCTCCGAATTGAGCACCTATTCCCAGTGACTGTGCTGCTTTAAGCAGCTTCGCCTCTAATTCCAGGTCTCTGAAAGCGTTACCCTCTTCTCCTCCTGTTTTAGGCAGTTCGTCCAGATATTTTACTGAGGCAAGCTTAACTGTCTTCATACAGGTCTCGGCAGATGTTCCCCCTATTACAAATGCAATGTGATATGGAGGACAGGCAGCTGTTCCGAGTGTTTTCATCTTCTCAACCAGAAACTTCTCAAGAGATTCAGGGTTAAGCAAAGCCTTTGTCTCCTGAAAGAGGTAACTCTTGTTTGCCGAACCGCCACCCTTGGCAACAAACAAAAATTTATACTCGTTGCCATCAACCGAATACAGGTCTATCTGAGCAGGCAGATTGTTTCCGGAGTTCTTCTCCTTATACATATCCAGAGCAATATTCTGGGAATACCTGAGGTTATCCTGTGTATATGTGTCAAACACTCCGTGCGAGAGAGCCTCTTCGTCACCGCCTCCTGTCCATACTTCTTGTCCCTTTTTGGCCACTATTGTAGCGGTTCCTGTATCCTGACAGAAGGGAAGCACCCCTTTTGATGCTACATCGGCATTAAGCAACATGGTGAGCGCAACTGCCCTGTCATTAACGCTGGCTTCAGGATCGCTAAGAATTTTCGCTACCATCTCATTGTGCTCCGGACGGAGCATAAATGCGATATCGTGCATAGCCTGTTTAGCCAACAGACGCAATCCATCAGGACTTACCTTGAGTACTTCGTGACCCTCAAATTGAGAGGTGGATACATAGTCCTTTGTAAGAAGGTGATACTCTGTTTTATCTTTCCCCAGCGGAAACATTTCGTGAAATTTGAATTCCATAATTATATTTTTATCTATTAATCAATTGTTCATGAGGAACGATTTCATAAACTCATTTATATCTCCATCAAGGACAGCCTGTGTATCTGATGTTTCATAACCTGTTCTTAAATCCTTGACCATTTTGTAGGGGTGGAGCACATAGCTTCTTATCTGGGAACCCCACTCTATCCGCAGCTTTTTCCCCTCAAGCTCGGCAGCTTTTTCCCTTCTCTTTCTCAGTTCCAATTCATATAGGTGGGACTTCAGAATCCTTAGTGCATTCTGACGATTGTCCAGCTGTGAGCGTGTTTCGGTATTTTCTACCGTAATGCCTGTAGGGAGATGGCGAACCCTTACACCTGTCTCCACTTTGTTTACATTCTGACCGCCCGCACCTCCGGAACGGAAGGTATCCCACTCCAGATCACCTGGATTAATCTCAATTTCAATTGTGTCGTCTACGGCAGGATATACAAAAACGCTGGAGAATGTGGTCTGGCGTTTACCTTGAGCATTATACGGAGAGATTCTCACAAGTCTGTGTACTCCGTTCTCCGCTCTGAGATAACCGTAAGCCCAATCACCCTCAAATTCAAGAGTGACAGATTTAATACCAGCTTCCTCTCCCTCCAGCAGATCATATATGTGTACCTTGTAGCCGTTTCTCTCCCCCCAGCGAACATACATTCGCATAAGCATAGACGACCAATCATTACTTTCGGTTCCGCCGGCTCCGGAATTTATCTTAAGTATTGCTCCAAGATTATCTCCCTCACCTCCGAGCATATTCCGGAACTCCAGTTTTTCAATATTCGCAATTAACTCCTTGTAATGCAGATCCAGCTCCCTTTCCATTGAACTATCCTCTTTTGCATACTCAATAAAAAACTCAAGGTCTTCGGCGGACTTTTCAATTTCATTGAATCCTTTTACCCAGTATTTTATTGATGATACTTTTTTGAGGAACAACTCAGCCTCTTTTGGATCGTTCCAAAAGTCCGGAGCAAGAGTCTTTGCCTCACCCTCCTCTAATTCTACTCTTTTACTATCGATGTCAAAGAGACCTCCTCAGCGCAGAAACCCGCTGTTGGACATCTTTCAGTTGATCCAGATTAATCATTATAACTCATTTTTAGAGTTGCAAAGTTAACCAATTATTTTGTTTACAACCTCTAAAATCTTATCGTAGCTAAAACCCCGAGAAAGTGCAAATCTTATAAGCTTAGCCCTGCGTTTTTCCCTCTCTTCGTCTCTCTTTAACTCCTTTGCCTTTGCAGTCAGAATCTTTTCCAGAGTTTTCCTTTCGCTATCGGCATCAATTTTAGAAAGAGCTCTGTTTATTGCCTCTTCCGACACCTTTCTGTTTTTAAGAGCATATACAATTTTACGGGCTCCCCAACCCCCAAGACGAGACTTATCTTTCACAAATGCAGTGGCAAATCTCTCTTCATTAAGAAAATTTTCTGCCTTAAGTTTTAAGATAACTGAGTCTGTCTCTGCATCCGAAAGTTCAAACCTTTTAAGTTTTAAACGGATATCATGTTCACAATACTCACGGAGAGAGCATATCCTCTGCATGGAAGAGAGAGGTAAAGAGACCTCATTTGATTTTTTCCCCATAACCCTACCTTTTTATCAGCTTCTTTACAAGTCTGGTTATCTCACCTACCCACAGGACAACAGATGTAGACCCTGTAATGACAAGCCAGTCTTTAAGTGACAGGGGCTCTGTACGGAATACTGCACCGCCAAACTGAACAATAAGGAATTGTCCCACTACGATCAGAACTGCTACCAACACAAAACCGGGACATTTGGAAATTCCTTTAAAGGCAGAACCTCCTACTCCATACGTCTTTGCATTGAACATATTCCAGAACTGAAGCATCACAAAGACAGTAAAGAATATCGAGAGGTCATATCTGGAGATGTTACCTGCAGCGTCTGTGAAATGGAACAACAATCCAAACAAAAGAGCCACGAAAAGTATTCCTGTGAAAAGAATGTTCCTCCTCATGGAAGGTGTGACTATAAAATCTGTGGACCTTCTTGGCTTACTCTCCATTACTTTGCTGTTTGGAGGTAATGATGCAAGTGCTCCGGCTGCAAAGGTGTCCATAATAAGGTTTACCCATAGCATCTGAGTCACCGTTAAAGGGAGTTCGTGTCCGAAGATTGATCCAAGCAGAACAATTATAAGGGCAGTAACATTTATAGTCAACTGGAACAGAATAAACCTTTGGATATTCTGGTAGAGAGATCTTCCCCACATTACCGCAGTTGCGATACTGTTGAAGGAGTCATCCAGAAGGGTTATGTCGCTGGCCTCTTTTGCAACCGAAGTACCGGTGCCCATAGAGAGTCCTACGTGGGCGTGATTTAGTGCGGGAGCGTCATTTGTTCCATCGCCTGTAACGGCCACAACAGCACCCGCTTTCTGAAGCAGCTGAACGAGACGTTGTTTATCGGCAGGTCTCGCCCGGCACATTATTTTAAGCTTCAACACTCTGCTTAGTGCCTCTTCATCTGTAAGTTTCTCGAAATCGACTCCGGTTATTACCACCTCTTCACCATCATCGGCACTCAGGATTCCAATTTGTCTTCCTATCTCCTTTGCGGTTCCGGGAGTATCTCCGGTAACAATCTTGACATCTATTCCGGCCCTCAGGCATTTGGCCACAGCTTCAGGTACATCTTCCCTTACAGGGTCGGAAATAGCCACAACGCCCAGATAGCTTAAACCACCCGAAGCAAGATCTTCGATGGAGTGGTCAAGATTTGTTGAAAGAATCTTATATGCAAAGCCGAGAGTCCTCATAGCCTGATTCTGATATTGCAGAAGCTTATCGTTAATTCTCTCCGGAGCATCCTTGCATTTGGATATTACAATTTCCGGTGCACCCTTAACATAGAGAACTTTTCTATCCAGTCCGGCAGAGTCCACAATGGTCGCCATATATTTTCTCTCGGTGGAAAATGTGAGCTGATCAATAATTTTTGCCCCTTCCCTTACCTCAAGATAGTTTATATTGTGCTCATGCAACCAAAGCAGCATGGCAGCCTCTGTAGGATTTCCGAGAGTCTTGATCTTCTGAGGATCGGAGAAGTCCAGAAAAGCCGTAGAGTTTGCAGAGATGTTCTCCTTTATGAGTATGCTCTGTTCCCCTTCATCCAGATTCTGGTCTTTTAATCCTGAAAAGTTTGTATCGGCAACCCTCATCTGATTTTGGGTTAAAGTTCCGGTTTTATCTGTGCAGATAACCGTTGCTGCACCCATAGTTTCTGTGGCATGCATCTTTCTGACCAGATTGTTGGTCTGGAGCATCCTTCTCATACTAAGAGCAAGGCTCAGTGTTACTGACATAGGTAGCCCCTCCGGCACAGCCACAACTATCAATGTAACTGCAACCATAAAGTATTGAAGTATCCTGCTGGCTACATCTATCGATATCCACGAACTTCCATCCAGAGGATCTACTCCAAAAAGATAGCCTGCAGAGGCAATTATAACAGTGGTGAGAATGCCGGATAGTAACCATTTTAGCCAGCTACCCTCTTTCACCCCTTTTGGCAAACTTGTTTTTTTGCCCATTATTTCAAATCCGTCGTACAGAATTGGCATCCAAACCTTGACACCCGAAATAACCACTCCCAGGATTACAGCACCGAGCAGTCCTATCTGTCCAAGCTTAAAATCTGCCTCTCCCATAAAAAGGTCTTTCACAAACAAGATGGTGAAAGTGAGGATTGCCAGAACAAATCCGACAAATCCAATAAACTTGGCCAGACCGGCAAGCTGCTTGTTAAGCGGAGTCTCCTCTTCGTTTGCCTCTGTAGATTTCTCGGCTACCTTTCCAAATTCGGTTGAGTCGCCAACGGCAAAAACTTCATATATACAGTGTCCCTCCACAATCGTGGTTCCTCTCAGAATATGATTTGTGGGATAGGTCGCCTCCTTGTCGAAATATTCAGGATTTATACTCTTTTCTATTACCGGTTCTCCGGTAAGAGAAGATTCATTGACAGAGAGAGAGACCGCTTCTGCAAGTTCACCGTCTGCAGGCACCTCTTCTCCGGTATCCAATATTATTATGTCACCAACGACTACATCCTTTTTTGGTATTTCGCTTATATTCCCGTCCCGTATAACCTTTACAAGAGTTTCGTCATTTACCTGATTTAGCAAGTCGAATTTCTTATTAGCATCCATCTCAAACCAGAAAGAGACTCCTGTGGCAAGAAAAATGGCACAGAATATCCCAATTGTTTCAATGAACTCATTGTGAATAAACGAAATACCCAGAGATAGAAAAGCAGCAATAAGCAATATCCTGATTATAGGATCGTTAAACTTCTCAAGAAAAAGTTTCCAGAGAGGATCTCTTTTGGGTGGTGTAAGAATGTTCGATCCATATTTTTCCCTGCTTTTTAAAACATCCTTGGCATTAAGTCCTTGATAATGAAATCCTTTTTCCACAAATTACCTTTTTAAGTTATTATTTCCGCTAAGCATTCCGCAGGCAGCCAGTATATCCTCTCCTCTTGAGGCCCTTACCGTTGTCAGCAATCCGGCGTTATTAAGTCTGGTTTTGAAAAGTTCAATCTTTGCATCGGGCGTTGAAACCATGGGAAAATCCGGAATCCGGTGAAACCTTATCAGATTTACCCTGCACTCTATTCCCTTTAGCATCCTTATAAGAGCATCGGCGTGTCTTTTAGAATCGTTCCAGCCGTTAAACATTATATATTCGAAGCTCACCCTTCTCTGCCCTGAGAAATCGTAACTTTTTACAAGATTTATGGTTTCTGCGATTGGATAGGCCTTTTGCATAAGAATCAACTCATTTCTCTCTTCATCGATTGGGTTGTGCAACGATATGGCAAGGTGGCACTTACTCTTTTCCAGATACTCTTTTAAAGCGGGATAAATACCTATAGTGGAAAGTGTTATTCTCTTAGGACTCCAGGCAAATCCCCATTCTGCAGTCAGTATTTCAATACTTTTAAGCACTGAATCAAGGTTATCCAGCGGTTCTCCCATACCCATAAACACAGCATTAGTGAGCCTGTCGCACTCGTCTATATTAATAAACTGAGATATTATCTCCCCGGCTGTCAGATGACCTTTGAAGCCGAGACGGGCAGTCATGCAGAACTTGCATCCCATTTTACATCCGCATTGGGAAGATACACATAACGTTGTTCTGTCTTCTTCCGGTATCATTACCGACTCTATAGTATTGCCGCCGATGGTGGGAAAAAGATATTTTTTTGTTCCGTCAGATGAAATTTGTTTATCTACCGATGCAAAACAACCAACTTGATAATCCGCAGAGAGTACCTCTCTTGCATGTTTCGAGAGGTTGGTCATTTGAAGAATATCTGAAGCCTTTTTCTTGTATATCCATTCTGTCAATTGCTTTGCAGTAAAGGATGGAAGTGACAGATCTTCAGAGATTTCTTTTAATTCCTCCAGACTCTTGCCAAGTAACCATTTTTTCATTTGGCAAATGTACTGAAAATTAAAAATCATTTGTTAATTTTGCATGAATTTAAAACACAAACATTATGGCAAAGGAGAGTGCAGAAGTAAAAAAGGGTGCTGAAATAAGTCCCGAGAAGATGAAGGCTTTACAGGCCACATTAGACAAAATTGAGAAGGATTACGGGAAAGGCACTGTAATGAGAATGGGTGAACAGCCAAAATGGGAAGTTTCGACTATCGGGTCGGGTTCAATAGCTCTGGATCACGCACTGGGAATCGGCGGATATCCAAGAGGAAGGGTGATTGAAATCTACGGTCCTGAATCAAGCGGTAAGACGACACTGGCAATCCACGCAATTGCCGAGGCTCAGAAAGCGGGTGGCATAGCAGCAATAATCGATGCCGAACACGCTTTCGACAGGACCTATGCAAAGAATCTGGGTGTAAATGTAGACACACTTCTTATCTCGCAGCCGGACAACGGTGAGCAAGCTCTTGAGATTACAGACAGCCTTATACGTTCCGGAGCAATTGATGTGATTGTAATTGACTCAGTTGCAGCATTGACACCTAAGGCCGAGATTGAGGGAGAGATGGGTGATTCAAAAATGGGACTACAGGCTCGCCTTATGAGTCAGGCATTAAGAAAACTAACAGCTAACATAAGCAAGACCAACACCTGTTGTATCTTCATAAATCAGCTACGCGACAAGATCGGAGTAATGTTCGGAAATCCTGAGACAACAACCGGTGGTAATGCACTTAAGTTCTACGCTTCGGTGAGGGTAGACGTACGCAGGATCACCCAGCTTAAGGACGGAGAAGATGCAACGGGAAACCGAACTCGCGCAAAAATTGTAAAAAACAAGATGGCACCTCCTTTCAGAAAAGCCGAATTTGACATAGTTTTCGGAGAGGGTATTTCTAAAATCGGTGAGATAATCGACCTTGGTGTCGAATTTGAAATTATCAAGAAGAGTGGTTCCTGGTTCAGCTATGGAGAGACTAAAATCGGACAAGGCAGGGATGCTGTAAAACAGGTTCTCATTGACAATCCCGCTTTGATGGAGGAGATTGAGGCCAAAATAAGAGCAAAACTCTTAGAGAGCAAAGACTAATTATTCTAAAAAAGATCTACAAAATTGATGGAGACAGTATTAAGCGGAATTCGTTCTACGGGTCACCTGCATCTTGGTAACTATTTTGGTGCGCTAAGAAATTATATTAAAATGCAAGATGAGTATAACTGCTATTTTTTTATAGCAGACTTACATTCTTTGACTACTCATACGCACCCGGCAGATTTTCACGAAGGGGTTAAGACAATTCTGTCGGAATATCTTGCCTCCGGTCTCGACCCGGAAAAATCTGCAATCTTTGTACAGAGCGATGTCCCTGAGGTTGTGGAGCTGTATGTTCTGCTAAATATGATTGCATATAAAGGTGAGCTTGAGAGGACAACCTCTTTTAAAGATAAGGTGCGCAAACAGGAGGACAATGTGAATGCAGGCCTTCTCACCTACCCGGTTCTTATGGCTTCAGACATTTTAGTTCAAAAAGCACATAAGGTTCCTGTAGGAAAAGATCAGGAACAGCACCTCGAGATGGCCAGGGTCCTTGCCCGCAGGTTCAATAACTTGTATGGAGCGGAAGTTTTCCCTGAACCTCAGGCATTCAATTTTGGCAACGACCTTATTAAGGTGCCGGGTCTGGATGGCAGCGGCAAGATGGGGAAAAGCGAGGGAAACGGTATCTACCTCTATGACGATGAAAAGACAATCCATAAAAAGGTAATGAAGGCAGTTACAGATTCAGGTCCTACCGAACCGAACAGTAAAATGCCCGAATCTATAGAAAATATTTTCACCATTTTAAAAATTGTATCTGCTCCCGATACCTTTGCATGTTTTACAGAAGCATATAACAACTGTTCAATCAGATATGGAGATCTAAAGAAACAGCTTGCAGCAGATATCTGCAGGCATACTCTTCCTATCCGTGCACGTATTGAGGAGATTCACAATGACGATGCATACCTTCACAAAGTTGCCTCAAGAGGAATGGAGCTGGCGAGAGCCAATGCACAGGCAACAATGAAAGAGGTAAGGGCAGCAGTTGGCATTAAGAGCTTCTGACTTATGAATGATTAGTAAAACCACAATAGATAAAATTCTTGATGCGGCCCAGATTGTTGATGTTATCAGCGATTTTGTGACTCTTAAGAGAAGAGGGGCAAACTATATAGCTTGCTGCCCTTTTCATAATGAGAAGACCCCGTCGTTTTCCGTCTCTCCCACAAGGGGCATCTATAAGTGCTTTGGGTGCGGAAAAGCCGGGAATGTCGTAAACTTCATAGTGGAACATGAGCAACTCTCCTATGTGGATGCCATCAAATTCCTCGGAAAGAAATACGACATAGAGGTGGCCGACAGAGAGGAGAGCGCACAGGAGGTTGAGAATCGTCTTAAGGGCGAAAGCCTGATGATTGTTTCTCAATATGCACAGGAGTTTTATTCAGATGCACTCTGGAATTCCCAAAAGGGGCAAGCCATAGGGGTCAGCTATTTTAAAGAGAGAGGCTTCAGCGAACAGACAATAAAGAGGTTTATGCTGGGCTGGGCTCCGGACGGAAAAGAGGGTATGTGTGCCGCAGCACTGAGGGCGGGCTATAAAAAGGAGTTCCTGATAGCAACCGGACTTGGCATTGAGAGAGAGGGAAGCGGAGAAGTGGTGGATAGATTTTATGACAGGGTTATCTTTCCCATTCACTCTATTTCCGGACGGGTTATTGCCTTTGGAGGGAGGACACTGCGCACAGATAAAAATATTGCAAAATACATAAACTCCCCGGAGAGCGAAATTTATGTAAAAAGCCGTTCACTATACGGGATCTATTTTGCCAAATCCTCTATTTCCAAACTGCAGAAATGCTATCTGGTAGAGGGTTACACAGATGTTATCTCACTGCACCAGGCTGGCGTGGAGAATGTGGTTGCATCCAGCGGAACCTCCCTTACAGCAGATCAGATAAGATTGATAAAACGGTTTACCCCACAGGTTACGATTTTGTATGACGGTGATGCAGCCGGTATTAAAGCCTCTATCAGGGGCATAGATATGCTTCTTGAGGAGGGTTTGCAAGTTAAGGTTGTCCTTTTCCCCGATGGTGAAGATCCGGACTCTTTTGCCAGAAAGCGCACTACCGTTGAGTTAAAGGAGTTTTTACAAAATGCCGAGCAGGATTTCATTGCTTTCAAAACTCAATTACTGGCCGAAGAGACAAGAAGAGACCCAATCAAAAGAGCCCAGCTTATCTCGGAGGTAGTTGCAAGCATAGCCGTTATTCCTGATGCCATAAGCAGAACGGTTTATATTGAAGATTGCAGCCAGAGGCTTAAGATAGACGAGAGCATTCTGGCTCAGGAGGTAAAGAAACTCAGGAAGAAGAGACAATACGGTGCCTACTCTTCAGAAACGCCTTTTGATCCCGAGCCGGGTCTTCCAAAATATTTTCCACCTCTGGAGACGGGAGAGCGTGTCCCGGATTTTGTAACAAACATATATTGCGAACCGGCAGAGAAGGAGCTTCTTTATTATCTTATCAAGTTTGGCGAATATCCCCTTTTTGGCAATGACCAAGGTGAAGATACCACAATCAAGGTCTCTCAGTTTATCCTCACAGAACTTCAAAATGACGATCTTGAACTTCAGAATCTGTTGTATAAAAGCATATTCGACGAATATTTCCAGATTAGGGAGCTGGGTCAGGAGGGAATCCAGAAGCACTTTTTAAACCATAGAAATCAGGAGTTTGTTCAGGTAGTTCTGAGCCTGCTGCATCAGGAACACAGTCTTACCATAAAGCAGTTCATAAAATCTGTTATTCCGGAAGAGAACGTGCTCTCTACAGTCGTTCCCAAATCAATTTTGATATACAAGGCAAAAATTACTGCAATCGCATACCAGAACCTCTGCGAAAAGCTGTCAAAAGCTCAGGAGGCCAATGACAGTGACCTGCAAAACAATATTTTAAAACAACTGCAAATACTTATGCATATTCGCAACTCGTTTGCCAAAGAGCTAAACAGGTTGACGATTTGACATTTTTCTTATCTTTGCGGTCTAATTACTCTAACAATGGAAAAGAACTACAAAAGACACCTGGTTACAGCTGCCCTTCCCTATGCCAATGGAGCTGTACATATCGGCCATTTAGCAGGCGTTTACATACCTGCAGATATCTATGTAAGATATCTACGGATGCGTGGCCGTGATGTCAAATTTATTTGTGGTTCGGACGAGCATGGAGTTCCTATTACTATTAAGGCAAAACAGCAAAATCTTACACCTCAAGAGATTGTGGATAAGTACCATATGATTATCAAGGACTCTTTCGAACGCCTGGGAATAAGTTTTGACATTTATTCCCGCACCAGTTCAAAGATTCATCATAAAACCGCAGCGGATTTCTTTAGAAAACTCTACCTGGAGGGTAAATTTATTGAGAAGGAGAGCGAGCAGTACTACGACGAAGAGGCAAAACAATTTCTGGCAGACCGCTACATTGTTGGAACTTGTCCAAAATGTGGAGCAGAGAATGCATACGGAGATCAATGTGAAAAATGCGGCAGCACACTCAGCCCTACAGAGTTGATCAACCCTCGTTCTGCCTTGAGCGGTAACACTCCTGTCATGCGCAAGACTACCCACTGGTACCTACCGCTGGATCAGTACGAAGACTGGCTCAAAGAATGGATACTTAAAGGACACAAAGAGTGGAAAAGCAATGTTTACGGGCAGTGTAAATCGTGGTTAGACGGCGGTTTACAGCCAAGAGCCGTGAGTCGCGACCTTGACTGGGGTGTCCACGTTCCTGTTGCAGGAGCCGAAGGGAAGGTCCTTTACGTTTGGTTCGATGCTCCTATCGGATATATCTCCAATACAATAGAACTTCTTCCCAACGAGTGGGAAAAGTGGTGGAAGAGTGATGATACAAAACTGGTTCACTTTATAGGAAAAGATAATATAGTCTTCCACTGTATAGTTTTCCCGGCAATGCTCAAAGCATACGGCGACGGGTTCATATTGCCGGAAAATGTCCCCGCAAATGAATTCCTAAATCTGGAAGGCAACAAGATATCAACCTCAAGGAACTGGGCGGTCTGGCTCCACGAATATCTGGAAGAGTTTCCCGGACAAGAGGATGTTCTGCGATATGTTCTTTGTGCAAATGCACCTGAAACAAAGGATAATGATTTTACCTGGAAAGATTTCCAAACCAGGAACAATAGCGAACTTGTTGCGATATTAGGCAATTTTGTAAACCGTGCTGTTGTTTTAACCCATAAATACTTTGCAGGAGAGGTGCCAGCAAATGTTCAGAGCGAACCTATAGACGATGAAACATTAAGTCAGATACCTGCTATCAAGGCTTCTATCGAAGAGAGTCTCGAGAATTTCCGTTTCCGCGAGGCACTCAAAGAAGCGATGAACCTTGCCAGACTTGGAAATAAATATCTGACCGAAACAGAACCATGGAAGCTTGCCAAGACAGATATGGAACGGGTTGCAACAATTATGAATGTTTCGTTGCAGATTTGTGCGAACCTTGCTATCGCGTTTGAACCGTTCCTTCCTCATACTACCCAGAAACTCTCCTACATGCTTAATATTAAAAATCGAAACTGGGAAGATTTTGGTTCAGATGTCATCTTACAGCCCGGTCATATGATAAACGAAGCAAGGCTTCTCTTCGACAAAATTGATGACGCCGCCGTTGATGTCCAGATTGCAAAACTGGAGGCTACCCGTACACAGAACGAGACGGCTGCATCATCTGCAACAGTGGCCGATGAAAAGGAGAAAGTGGTTCCTCAAAAGGAGGAGTGCACCTACGACGAGTTTATGAAGATGGATATCCGTACAGCAACTGTACTGGAGGCCGAGCGGGTTCCAAAAACCGATAAGCTGCTGAAATTGACGATTGATGCCGGAATCGATATCCGGACAATCGTATCAGGAATAGCCGAATATTATACGCCAGAGGTTATGGTGGGCAAACAGATTTGTATTCTTGCCAACCTGGCTCCCAGAACAATAAAGGGAATCGAGTCTAAGGGAATGATTCTGATGGCAAAAGAAGAGAGCGGAAAGATGAGTATTGTCACTCCTGAGGAGCGAATTGCAAATGGCGGAACTATTAGCTAAAGCAGCTTAAGCAGCTCCCTCTCCTCTTTGTTGTAAAGTAACCACTCCCACACAGGTCTTATCTCGTCTTTAAAGATTACCATAAGGACAATGATAGCTATAACTGTAAATATCACCGTAATGGTGGCTATTATTCTTTTTGAACCTGAACTTAAAGGGGTGCTCTCTTTGTAATTCAGCCGCTCTACAGAACCTGGCCTGGTCAAAATTTTAACATTTATCGGTTCAAGGCCGTAAGCATCCCGATATATGAAAAGATCCTTCTCAGCAACAAAAAAATAGTCTTTTTGATCGGTTGCCCTCATTGTGCCAAAATCGGGAATCGAAATACTTTTCTTAGTGTTAAGTTCATCTTTGAACTCCTTTAAAAATGAAGCGATTTTCTCCTTTGCAATATCAAGATCAATCTGCATTTCCCGTGCATAGAGGTTTTCCAGTAACTCATCGTTCCAGATTTCACTTGTGCGGAACAACAATCTCCTGAACGGAGGATGAATAACCATTGCTCTGTCCGAGAAGACAGAGGGGGCTAACTCTGCAATAAAACTACCCATACCTGGAAGAGAGACTCTGTCATTAGTGAGAATAAGTTCTTTCAGTAGTCTGGAGAGAGTTTTTAAATTCATAATTTAAGCAGAAGTTATAGATACAAAGTTAAAAAATCTATTGAAAAGATTTGCAGTTTTATAAATTTCCACTTACATTTGCACTCCCAAGACGGGAAAAATTCCTCGTTAGCTCAGTTGGTTAGAGCACCTGACTGTTAATCAGGGGGTCCAAGGTTCAAGTCCTTGACGAGGAGCAATAATTTGCATAAAACACCCACATAAAAAATAATAGATTCGGTTATACGTGGGTTTATTGGTTTTGATTTTTCTTAAAATTTTCTGCTTGTTCAAAAATCTCTACATATACTTCGTCTCTTTCTACCGGAGGATAACCAAACTCGTCAAGTAAGAGAATAAGTCCAACTTTTAAAGCAGATTTTATATCGTCTCTTTTGTTCCAGTCAGGGAATATAGCTTGTCCGTCAACAAGTTCTTTAACTGCTTTTGCTAATTCTATCATTTTGTCATCAGGATATTTGAAGTCATATTTTATGCAAAGTTCTTTCAGAATGTCATAGAAAGCTTTTTCTTCAAAGTCAATTCCTAATGCATCGCCTGCTGAAAATTCTTTGTGAACTTCCCAAATCAAATCAGTCAGGGCATTTGCCATCTCCTCGTAAACTTCACTTTGCAGTATATTATTTGCATCTCTGTTATTGTAGCGTTCAACTAAGGCTTGCATCTTTTTAGTAAAGTCAATTCCTTTTACACGGTTTACTTTCCTGATTTCACCAATCACTTTTGCAAGTAACTGCTGGAGTAATTTGATTTTGGTATTGGGCAATTTGATTTTATCGATCTTCGTTAAATAATCTTTGTCAAAAATGTCCTGCTCTGTTTTTTCTTCACCGAGTTTGAAGATTTCTTCTACTCCGTCACTTTGCAAAGCATCTTTTATCATTTCCCGAACTTTGGCATTCATTTGTGCCGTGTCGGGTGCATTGCCTTTGGTAAGTTTGAAAACAATGGAGCGAACCGCCAAATAAAAATGAGTGTAATCTCTTTCTAATTGCGTTAATTGTTCACTCCCTGCACATATATCATAAGCGGCTTTCAATCGCTTTACCAAACCCATAAATCGGGTTTCAAACTCTTTTATTTGTTGCACATACTCGGCAGCCAAATTCAAAGTATTTAATTGCTGAATGGTTGTGCCTTTGAAGTATTTTGAGTTGTCGAATGTGTGAAACAGTTTAGTCAATAGGTCTAAATGATTTCTAACAATGATGATGGATTCTGCAATGTCTTCAAAATTGTCTTTGTCACCTTCGCTGTATTGCTTCAACGCCAAATTCATTTGATTTTTGATTCCGATATAGTCCACCACTAACCCTTTGTTTTTGCCTTCAAACTTACGGTTTACGCGTGAAATTGTCTGAATTAAGTTATGTCGTTGAATTGGTTTGTCAATGTAAATGCAGTCCAAAAAAGGCACATCAAAACCAGTCAACCACATATCTACCACAATGGCAATTTTGAAATTCGATTTTTCGTTTTTGAATTGCCTGTCTAATTCTTTGCGTTGCTCGTTTGTTCCTAATAAATCATACATTTCCTTAGGGTCGTCTTGGCCTCTTGTGGCAATGAGTTTGATTCGTTCAATCGGTTTCAGTTCCCGCTCGTCTTGGCCGGTAAGTTCTGCTCCTTCTTCGGCTGCTCGTACTTCATTCCATTCAGGTTTTAGGGTAATTATGTTTTTATACAACTCATACGCAATTTCACGGGTGCTGCAAACAAACATTGCTTTTCCTTTAACAGTAGAACCTTCTGAAACTCTTTTTTCATAATGGTTTACAAAATCTTCCGCAACGGCTTTTAGACGGTCAGGGTCGCCAATAATGGCATACATCTGAGCCATTTCGATTTTGCTCTGTTCAATCTGATTTTCGTTGCTGCCTATTTCGGCACATTTGGCATAATAATCTTCAATCTCTCTGAGTTTGGAATTATTCAATAACACTTTTGCGGCTCTGCCTTCATACACTATTCTTACAGTGATTTCATCTTTCACCGATTCCGTCATTGTGTAAGCATCAACCACTTTACCAAACACATCAAGCGTTGCATCTATTGGCGTCCCCGTAAAGCCAACAAATGTGGCGTTGGGTAATGAATCGTGTAAGTATTTGGCGAAGCCGAAAGTTTTTGTAACCCCTTTTTCGGTAACTTTTATTTTTTGGTCAAGATTTACCTGGCTTCTGTGTGCTTCGTCTGAAATACAAATCACATTGGTTCTCTCGGTGAGCAGTTCGGTATCTTCTGTGAACTTGTGAATGGTGGTTAAGAAAACGCCTCCACTTTGTCTGCCTTGTAGTTTTGCTCTTAAATCTGCACGACTTTCAACACTTTCCACAAAATTATCACCAATAAACTTTTTGGCATTGGTAAATTGACCTGCCAGTTGGTCGTCTAAATCTGTGCGATCGGTTATCAATACAATGGTCGGACTTTCAAAATACTCACTTTTCATCAAAAGTCTGGTCAGATAAAGCATTGTAAAACTCTTTCCGCAACCTGTAGCACCAAAGTAAGTTCCGCCTTTTCCGTTTCCATGGGGCTTTTGGGCTTTTTTTATGTTATCATACAATGCTCTTGCTGCATAGTATTGCGGATAGCGACATAAAATTTTCTCGTTTTTCTTTGAACTATCGGGAATGTAGATGAAATTGCGGATAATATCACGAAAACGTTTTTTATCAAACATCCCTTGGATTAGTGTAAACATACTATCAATGCCATCCACATCTTTAGCCAATCCTGCGACTCTCCGCCATGCGTAGAAAAAATCATAAGGGGCAAAGAACGAACCTGCCTTGTTGTTTACGCCATCACTTATTACGCAAAAGGCATTGTATTTAAACAGTTCCGGAATATCCCTGCGGTAACGTATTGTTAATTGTTTGAAAGCATCAAAAATAGTGGCTTCTTCGCGAATAGCGCTTTTAAATTCAAAAACCACCAAAGGCAAACCATTAATATAGACAATGCCATCTGGAATTCGTTTTTCTGAACCAACTATTTCTAATTGATTTACAAACTTGTAAATATTATTATCGGGTGGATATTTCTCTACAGGATCGGTAAGAATGGCAATCAGTTGGTCTGCTTTTGGTTGTCTTTGCTTGTCAAGTCCGGCATAGTTGATTAATTGAACATATATATCTTTTTGGTTGCGGTTTTCTCTTTTCAGAATAAAACCATCTGAAAGCATTTTCAGGAAAGTTTTGTTGCTTTCGTAAAGGTCAGATGAAGGAAGCGACTTAAGTCGAAGAATAATAGAATTGACCTCATTGTGTGTGATGCCTAGTGGTGCATATTGGTTTAGAAGAAAAGATCGTAAATCCTCTTCTATCAATACTTCATCCGGTTTTCTGGCAACAGTAATACCCAAGTGGTGGGAGAAACCTTCTTGTCCCAGCAACTCGGTAAAAGCCTTTTCTAATTTTTCTTCGGTGAATTTCATTGAATTCGTTTTATTAAATCTACAAACGTTTTTGCTACATCTTTTTCATCTGGAATCTGTCTGTATGCCAAAGCTGATAACTCTGTCTGATATTGTCCTTTAATCGCTATCCAAACAGCTTCAAAACCAGTTATCAATGGCGATTCTGAAATCAATTTGCCCTGCCAACCATTGGGTTCATCAAAAATCTCTTTATCGTGTTGCAGAAGATTATAAAATTGCTTTTTAAATACATCCGTTGCTACAAATGTCATACACTCAGGGTCTGTCATTAAGAAATGCAAATCGTAAAAGTGTCTTATTTTTCCTGAAATACTTTCTTTGGGTTCTGCATCCAAAGAAAAACGAATGAGTGAAACCAATTTTTCCAGCAATGTTTGTTCTTTGCTCAGAACATTTACTTCAAAGGGTTCAAGATTATTTTGGCCTATGTACCTTTCATTGTCTGTTTTAGTTAAAAAATCGCACACCATACTTTTGATGGTGAGTTTCTGAAAGGGAAATGGATTTGCAAAGGAGTTTATTTCTACAATGAGTTTATTGTTGGCATTGCCTTTTTCGGTTGTACTATATTCAAAAACTGATTTCCTGAATCTTGACCCTTTGCTGGTAATGCCTTCCGTTGGTATTTCTGTCAACTCCTCTGTTATTTCTTTCTCTACATTTCTAATAATCGTTTTAATTTCATTCCCGGTTTTATCTCCATTATTCACGATAGCTAAATCAACATCTTCTGAAAATCGTTCAATTAGATTATATCCTTTTGCTAAAGAAGTGCCTCCTTTAAAAACCGTGTCTTCAACGTATTTACTTAATGCCAGGCGACTTAACACTAAGGTTATCCAATAATCCTTCTCCACAAACTCAAGTTTTATATCAAGAAGCTGTGATGCAGCTCTTAATGTATCGGAAAATAATTTTATATCATAGTGCAACTTCATATTATATTCCATTTTTCGGTGGTGGATATTACTTTCGTTGCTCCTGCCAGTTTGTATTTAGTAATTGGGTTCAATGATTTTAAAAGTATTTCCGTTGCTTTGGTTTGTTGCAATTGTTCTAATAAAGCACCCAGTAAAGCCTTTGTAGCCGGCGGATATTTTAAAGCCAGGCGAACCAGAGTATTGATTTCCTTATCAGAATAGTTTTTGATGATGGCTAAAAACCGCCTACAGGACGATTCTATATTGGCATCAGGTATTTTTTTGATGTAGCGAATAGCATCCAGCAGTTGCAACAAAGGGATATTTCCTTTGGTAATGGTGTTTTTTTGTTTTACAAAGGCAATGGTATAGCGTTCTCTTTTAAAATTAGGACGAACTTGATTTTTGCCGATTTGTATGGTATTACTTACTTGTGTGGTTAAACCTAATTGGTTGTAGATGCTGTAACCAGTGAGATAGCCTGTGATTTTTCCGTTTTCTTCTAGCAGGTCTTTTACTACTTGTGCCTGATTGGGTTGAAGGTTGCCAAAAGGTGTATTCTCGGGCTTGTAGTATTTGCCTTTGGATAGTTTGGCAATTTTACCCGAAGCCACCATACGGTTCAATGCTTT
>Ga0172381_10000207_pt1 | contig 73126 bp, 134 predicted proteins | sample Leawel6488metaG_FD_119754 | JGI IMG/M metagenome (GOLD analysis project Ga0172381, IMG submission 119754) | Leachate microbial communities from a municipal landfill in Southern Ontario, Canada - Leachate well 64-88 metaG | ecosystem: Engineered > Solid waste > Landfill > Unclassified | place... | reverse complement strand
GAGAACCGATCCTATACAGTTAGGTTTATCTGACAATTCCTACAGTTGCAAAGTGAAACAAGTTATAGCTGGTCAGGATGAATTACAAAAGGTAAATTTCAAGAACTCAGCAGTTAACCCGGAACAGCAACGATCCAGATATATTGCCGAGCAGGTTAATCTATATTTGGATTATACATTCGGTCAGAAGTTTTGGGGAGTCGCCAATTGGACCAATCACTTACATGGATTGGCTGTTGGTCCAGCAGTTCCCGGCACATCCTTTATGAGATTTGATGAATCTCTAGGCGATCCGGTAAAGACTATTAGATACGCCTTGAAACAAATCGAAATCGCAGGTCGTAGACCAGTCAACAAAGTTGCCTTTGGGGCTGACGTTTTTGAATGCTTAATTGATCACCCTGATATTTTGGATCGAGTCAAGCATGCATCCGGCAACACCAACTCACCTGCAACTGTAAACGAAACTACTTTAGCTGCCTTATTTAGCGTTGATAAAATCCTGGTTGCTAAGCAGGTATACAATACCAAACCAAAAGGACAGGTAGCAGTCATGAGTAGAATAATAGGACCTAAAGACATGTTGGCTGTATTTGCCCCCGATGCCCCTTCAATCGATACACCTTCCGCTGGTTACAGTTTTGCATGGGATTTCATGGGTAACAACTGGATTAGTATCGCTCAGGGCGACGGGGAGTTTGGCACACATGCCACATATCAAGAGGGATTAATCTCAATTGATATGAAGAAAACCTCTGACGATTTAGGTTTCTATTTAGAAGCTTGTGTAAGCTAAACTAAATAGAATAAAGGAGCAAACGAAGAATGCCTAGTTATGAAGTATTAAAAAGTGAAGTCATCAAATCGGGGGGTAAATATTTGGACGCAGGAGTAGTTGTTGACTCATCCTTCGCCACCCCCCGAATGATTGATATCTATCTAAACAATGAAACGATTAAGAAAATTTATACTCCTGAGGAATTAAAAAAGATTAGTGTTCCATTTTTAGATCAGAACAAAGAAGAACATTTGTTAGAGTTAAGAGAAGACCAAATACAAAACATATTCAGAGTTTTACAATGCAAGATTAATGATGAATTAAAATTTATTGAATTGTTATCAACAGTTAAAGATTCAGATATGTTAATTGTTTTGGCTACTTCCGATACAAGACAAAAAGCTAAGCCATATTACACAAAATTAGCTCAGGAGTTGGGAGTCTAATAGTGGATTATACATACACGCCAGCCAATATAGCTACCAATACCAAAGATAGAATGCGGTTTGAATTAGGAGATGTGAACACTGATCCTAGTTCAGCCGCATTATCAGACGATGAGATTATAGCTATCATCGCTTTATATGTAGATGACTGGTACGTTGCTAAATTAAAATTGGTTGAATCAGTATGTATGAGATTTCAGCCAGAAGTATCCACTTCTATTGGCGGAGTTTCTTTCGATTTGTCCGAAAGAGCCAGACGATGGATAGAGTTATATGAAAAATTGAAAAAAGAAGTAAATGGTTCCAATCCACCAGAATTGTTTAATGAATCGACATTAACTTCTGATGAAGGCGGATATGTATTTGAACGAGGTAAATTTGATATAGAACAATCAACGAGTGAAGATACGGATGGATTATAAATGCTATACCAAAAGTCCGGCTTATATTGTCCGATTGCAACTTTCTTTGATTCTTTTTATGTTGAATTAAAAAATACCACGGTTTCTAATAGAGGAAGAATCATTAGAGACCATACAGAAACTATAAAGCCCCCGGATTTTACAGGCGTTATTGGTATAGCCAATCAGAAAGAAGTAGTCAAATATTTATCTTTACAGCATCCGATTAGTCACACCATCGTACATGATGGCTCACCTTTAGCTAATATAGGAGACACATTAATTCAAGCATCGAACAATTATAGATACTATATTCAATCCATTGAGACAGCTAGAAATAATTGGAAAACTGTATATTATTGTTTACGCCAAGAATTTGAGGTTAGCCATAATGAATAACTCAGATGAATTACCTGATATTTCTAATGAAGTAGAAAAATTGGTTACTCAAGTTAAAGATCAGGCAGCTTCAAGGTGTTTTAGATCTTCAAACGTATTAAGGAATAATGCCTTAAATGTTTTAAAAGGTCCTCGATCGGGCAGGATTTACAATTTACCCTTTACAGGCAACAAAAAAGGGAGTAAAAAATCTACTTATCAGGCATCAGCCCCCGGTGAACCACCAGCAGTAAGAACAGGTGCATTTCGTAGATCATGGAATAATAGATGGTTCATTGAAAATAATGGGAAAGAAACTATATATCATCCAGCCATTTCTTCCGTTCTATTAGTTGGCAATTATATATTGGCTGAATTATTAGAGAATGGAACATCCAAAATGGAACCAAGACCATTTAAAGAAAAAATTATTAATGATTCCAAAGATGAAGTTGCTAATATCTTTGGAGAATCATACCAGTTGGATTTGTAGATGAGTTATTCCTTAGAAGTTTTGCTTTATCGCACATTAACTACCGATAGTTCTTTGATTGCTTCATTAGCTACTTTCAATTCATTACCGGCAGTCTTTGAAGGAGAAGCACCTATCGATACCGACCAAAAATGGGAAATAACGCATGATTTGCAATTTCCTAGAATTGTTTATTATTCATCCATACAAGAAGATTCAGCTAGATTTTTAATGGGTAATATCTTTGTGGATGTTTATATATCATCCAAATCTGTAACAGGTCCAGAATCGATAGAAGCATTAGTTAAAAATGCTTTAAGCGGAACTTTTTTTGAGTCAATTAATGGTACGGAATCATTGTCCTGGATTCGCTCAGATCCTATAACAGATATTGATGGATTTATTAATGGATTACACATGACATTTAATCGAATTGGTTTCCCTAGTCAAGAAGTTTACAATCCTTTAGATGCGGTAACTGATTCAGGAGTATTAACTGGAGGCTCAGCAACCTTTACTATTTGTTCTAGTAAAACTTATGCAACCAATCAATGGAAATTTGGATCAATTTCTATTACCCATGGTGGATTAACTTATGTTAGACCAGTATTGAGTAATACGTCAACTACTATAACCTTTGCAACTATAGGAGTAACTCTTATAGCAGGTGATACTTATATAGTTACCGAAGTTCCTTTGTTGGCTGATCCAGTTTTAGCTCTATTTACTTATTTAAAAGTAGTTATGCCTAATTGTTACTACATAGAAGGCAGTCCACAGTTAACCGATGTTTGGAAACCTACAGCAATCAAACCAGCTTTTTATTTCAGAGTAGATTCGGTAAATGTAAAACAATTTTCATTAAGCATCAATTTATACCAGATGAGTCTAGCTCTACATATTTTTGCACCGTTAACTCAAGATAGATTTCCTTTAATGAAATTTCTTCTGGAATCATTCGCTAATGCTAGACAGTTTTTGATGAATAACGCTTTATATTTTAACCTTTTTGGAAATGTGAAATTAAATACCAAAGCCGACCCATATATTAATGGGCAAATTAATTTGACTGGTGAATATTATCTGTCAAAATATGTTCAGGATTTATCGATTGAAAAATTGAATCATATATATTGGAGAAGAATCTTTAGCTAAGGAGAAAAAAATGCCTAGAACAAATGGTGCTTTATTAAATACTACAGAAGAATTAGAGAAAACAGTAAGTGAAGAATCTAAAAAGAATGGGTATTCCTGTGAGGAATTAGTTACTAATGCTCAGAAACTATTCAATCAACCCCCTTTTGCGGTTAAAGCTGTTTTTCGATTCAATAAAAAATTGCCTACCGATAGGTTAACCATCGAAGAATCAAAAGTAATGATTACTGATTTCATGACTAAAAAGGTTTAAGGAGGAATAATCATGAGCTGGGGATTTGAAAAAAGACCGGGAGTATATTTCCGAACACAGAACGTAACATTAATTGGAAGAGCTATATCCACTAATATTGTAGCTATGCCTGTTCAGGCTGATTGGGGACCAATAAATACACCTACAGAATTTAATTATGAATCAGAAATTGACATTGTTTATGGATCAGCCGGAACTACTCAACAAATCAAATTAGCTTTAAGAGAGGGCGCTATTGTTTTAGCTACTAGAATAGGAGATGCAGCCGGGGTCAAAGGTACATTAGTTGGATTGCATGATACTACTGGAAGCCCTATAGATGTTGTAACTCTACTCGCTAAATATGTAGGAACTAGAGACATTAGAGTATCTATCCAAGATTCGTTGACTGATACAACTAAACGAGAATTATTGATTTATGATATAACAACTCTTAAAGAAGTGATTACATTTACAAAAGGAACCGGTGGTGTAGGAGAACCGGCTGCTTTAGTTGCTGCCGTAAATGCTACTTCTGAATGGATTACTGCCACCAAATTAGCGGATGGAAATAAATTAATGGCTATTATTACTGGCTCACCTTTTGTTTCAGGTGCTAATCCGGCAGTAACCAATACAGAATACACAGCGGGCTTTACTGCTATGGACTCAATGCAGATGGATTTAGTTTGTGTCGATACAGATACAACAACCGTACATGCTCTTTTGGAAGCATTCGTAGAATCACAGTACGCAGCAGGTATACCTTGTATAGCTGTCGTAGGTGAACCAACTACAGTTGCCATTGCTACGCGTTTAGCTGATTCCGCAGCATTTAACAATAAACAGGTTGTATATATCGGAAATGGGGTTATCGATTCTGCTTTAATTGAGTATGAGGGATACAAAGCTGCTGCCATTCTAGCCGGTGTAATTGCTGCTATGGATCCAAAAATATCAGCTACTCATTACATAATGACTAATTACTCAACGATCAAAGGTTCATTGTCAAATAGCTATATTAACCAAGCGATTGATAATGGTATGGTTGTATTCAGTCAATCATCCACCGGAGCTGTTCAGATTGAATATGATATTACCACATTAGTTTCGCCTGGTACGGATGAAGACGATGGCTGGAAATCGATTAGAAGAGTTCGAGAAAGATTTGAATTAATTAAGCGGTGCAAATCAGTTACCGACCCATTACTAGGAGTAGTCAATAATGATTCATCAGGTCGAGCTTCATTAATTATGCTTTGCAATGGTGAAGTCAAAAAGATGAAGGATGAAGGAAAATTAACATCAGGCACAGTTACAGTTGATCCGTTATATGATTCAGCCGGTGATTATTCATATTTCCTTTTAACTGTGGACGATAACGATTCGATTAAGAAAGCATATATGACATTTCAATTCAGATATGCACCAGCTTCATAAATAGTAAGAAAGGAGAAATATAAATGGCTAATGAAAGATATATATCAACTGCTGAGATGATTCCCGGTTATAAAGGTAAACTTTATAATGATTCGGGAATTTTATTACTCGAAGTAGACAACTTTGAAGCATTAATCAATGTTAACAATGCAATGCTCCAAACCATGGGAACCTGCTATGAACGAGGAAAATTCATGTCCTGGGGATGTCGATTAAACTGGGAAGAATTTGTTATTAAAGACGAAACAAGAGTTGGCTTAATTATTGCATCATTGAAGCAAGGAATAGAATACATTACTCATTTCAGAGGTGAACTGGAAGGAAAAAATTATGATTTCCGCAACTGGATTCCTGACGGTTCAATTGCTTTATTAGGATGCAGACCCGGCGAATTAGTAAAAAGAGCATGGGGAGGAATTGTTAACGATCCGCCAGATTTAAGTGCTTTAGTTTAAATAGTGAAGGAGATTTATAAATGAACGAAGAATTGAAGAATGCTTTTGGTTCAGAAGAAAGTGAAAAAAGAGAATTAACCGATCAGGAAATGCTGGATGCTTTAATTGCATCGGTTGAATCCAACTTTGTTGATACTGGATTAATTGAAGTTAAGCGTAATGGAAAATTCCTATTTGCTTTTCATATTAAGGTTTTATCCGATATTGAAATGGAAAAAATCAGATCAAAATTTAGAGGATATAGCTGGGATAAAGATTTACGCATGAATCGGGAAGACGACACTAAATTTGATAATGTCGGATTTCAATCATGTGTAATCTATGAATCAACCACTACTGATGACCAAGAAAAGCTTTGGAAACCTCTATGGAATAAATACAAAAAAGAAAAAAGATTAATGATTCCTTATGAAGTTATTGATTTAGCTTTGCGTATGGGTGAAAAATCAGCAGTTTACGGAAAAATTAATGAGTTTAATGGTTATATCAGTTCCAATGAAGAGTCAAAAAAGAAACCTGATTTAGTTGAAAACTTAAAAAACGAATAGAGGCTGACAGTAAAACCTACACACTATTACAGTTATATGCAGAATTATTTATTAATAACGGATTACTACCACATGAAATAGAGAGTAAACCATACCCCATTAAGTGTTTTATGTTAGCCTCTATTATGTACAAATTAAATAAAGAAAAAAGAGAAGGAAACTATAGATGCCCGATAGCCAAGAGTTCGTAATAGATATCCCGGTAACAGTTAAAGACCAAACGAATCCGGGAGCTGCTAATGCCGAGGAAACAATTGATTCCTTACAAGCTAGTATTGACGGATTAAAAAACGGAGTAAAAGGATTAAACGATTCAGTCAAACAGGTAGAAAAGGTTAAAAGTAGCACCGATAAATTAAAAGCAGGAGCAGTTAGTTTAGGCACAAAAGGGCATGAAGTATTTACTAATTTAGGTAACTCAATCAAAAATGGATTTTTAAAAGGTTTAAATCTTCTTGTTTCACCTTTAAATTTTCTAAAAAAATCAATCTTTTCGTTAGGCGGATTAATCGGAATTGGAACTTCTTGGTGGGCTTTCATTATGAGTCCATTAAAAATGGCTGATAATACAGCTAAGGCGAGAATGGGTCTTGAAGCTTGGACTACTTCTACAGCCAAAGCCAAAAAAATGATGGAAGCATTTAATCAAATGTCTTTTAAAGGTACAACGACTACTGACGAGTGGGCACAATTAGCTATTCAACCTTTACAAAATAAATGGGATGAAAACAAATTAGCAAATACAATGCAGATATTGGGGGATATGTCGGCTGCTTCTCGAAAAGGCACGCAAGGTACATCAAACATTATCAAATATTTGAATAATGCTAAGCGTATGGGTAGTTTTAAGAATGTCGAACAAATGTCTATTAGATACGGTATACCTATGGCTGAGTATATGAGAGAAGGCTTAGGTATGAGTAAAGATGAATTCAAAAAGGCATTAAAAAATAATAAAATATCAATGGCTCAAGGTATTAATGCTATGTTAGGAACCTCAGAAAAGAAAAACAAAGGACAGATGGAAAAGGAAGCTGAGGGTACGTATTCGGGAATGGTTACTAAAACAAAAAACTTTATCAATGAAAAAGTCATATCACCCTGGGGAGAGGGTATTAGAGTTGGATTAATTGATGTATTAAAAGATTTAAATAAAGCTATGTTTGGCAATGAAAGCAGAATTACTTCATGGGGAGAAAAATTACAAAAAATATCACATGGAGCTGTAAAAGCTCTAGGAGATAATTTAAAAGGATTGATTACAAAATTTAACAAGATTACAGATACCAAAGAATTTAAAACTGCTGATTTATCAGGTAAATTTAAAATTTTGTGGGAAGATATTGTTGCTAAACCGCTAGCAAATTGGTGGAGTTCTGGCGGAGAAACAAAAATCACTGCATTTGGTTCTAAATTAGGGAAAGTTTTTATGGACACTGCTGGTTCAGTAATCAAAACTGGATGGAATACTTTTTGGAGTAATTTAATTCCAACCATGGCAGAAAATTTGGCACATATGAATGATTTGTATGGTAGAGCTAATGAAAATAAAAGAAGAATGGAGAAAGGATTACCTTTATTACCTAGCGACCCTAGAAAAGATCCTGCAACAAAACTGGGAGATGTTAACAATCCATTAGCTAAACCTAACAATAAAAGTGTTATTCAAAGACAGTTAGAAAGTTTACCAAACAAGCAGGGATATATAACCCAAAAAGGTAAATTAGAAGATATTAACAATGAGATTGCAAAGTCTAATACAGAAATTAATAAGAGAATGGCTAATTTGAGTGGTGGTAACTATATTGAATCTGGAACAGTAATTAGTATGGATAAATTAGCTAAAGATTTAGAAGACAAAACAAAGCGTTCAATTAAAGAAGGATTAGAAAAAGGTTTAGATCCATCTATAGTTGATATGAATTCATTCTTTGACAAATTAAAACAAGGAACTAGAAATGCTTTATTAGGTAGCAGTTATTCTACTAAAGGCGAGCAGATTTTTGGATTACCTACAAATCCGTTAATGCCTACAAATAACATACCGGCTATGGCTAGTGGTGGTATAGTTAAAAAACCTACCATAAGTCTAATTGGTGAATCTGGTCCCGAAGCTATCATACCTTTAGGAAAAAAGACTGGTAGTTTTGGCAATATTTCAGTTAATTTGAATCCAGTAATCAATATTACATCTAGTGCTAAAGCCGATGATGTATTACGTGTAATCGAAGAAGCAAAAGGAAAAATATTTGACGATGCTGCTAATCATATAGCCAACAAATTAAGTGAGATTTATTCTAATATGCCGGTGGCAATTTAGTGAATACAATAATCATTCAGTCATTGTTAGGCAATGTAAAACAGGAAGAATTAGTCATTCCAGTTAATCCCGAAAAAGTGGCTGTCAAAACTGGCAAACAGTTTCAGGAATACAATATCATGGAAATTGGAAAAATAAGTTTTCCTTACGGAGACGAATTAGATAGAGTAAGCTTTGATTCATTTTTTCCTGGTCCGGGTAGAATTAACTCTGCATATGTAACCAATTACATTGAAGCTAAGATTTTAGACAAGCAGCTCAAAACTTGGAAAGAAGCTGGACAGAAATTAAGATTTCAGATAACGGAAACTGAATTAAATTTGGATATGTGGATTGAGATATATGATAAAACTTTTGAAAACGTGGGTGATATTGGATATTCCATTTCATTTATACAAGCCAAAGATTTAATATTAACTACAACAACCAACGAAACAAAAAATAATGGATTAAAACCTAGAGTAGAAAATAAACAGAGCGGATTTTATACGACAGTTCCGGGTGATACGTTATGGGGAATAGCAAAAACTAAATTAGGAGATGGATCACGTTATATTGAAATTTACGAGTTGAATAAAATTTCCGCAGGAGGTAAATTAACTAGCCCGAATACCTTAACTAGCGGCACTATATTGAAGATGCCTAAGTAAATGATTACTAATATTCAATTTGAAAACATCAAATATAAAATAATATTGATTGACGAATATGGAAATAATTTCAATTTAAGCAGGATTATTACCAATGCTGAATCGACAGATACCACTACACAGCTAGCGGTTGCCTTGAGTTTAGAAATGCCAAATATCTTTTTTAATGGTCAATGGCTGGTTGATATGCTTAAATTCAAGAACAAAGTCATTGTTTATTATTCATTGAATAACGGTAAAAGTTTCAATGAGTTAATGAGATGTGAAGTAGTAAAGAAAAATTATAGTTCAGCATTATCGAAAATCATTCAACTGGGATGTTTAGATGAATTATGGAACTTTCAAAGATCAGAAGAAAGATACTTAGCTTTGAAAGGTAGTTCGTCAGCCAAATTTCTCAAACAAGTATTGACTGATACTGGAATTACTTACAACTATCAAGGACCTGATTTTGCTTTCCCGGCAATTGTAAAATTTACGAATGATCCAGTATCAGAAATCATATTAAGCATTTTGAAACTAGCCCAGTTACGCGGGAAAGGCAAATATGTATTAAGAATTAATAATGGAATTATCGAAGTAGTTCCCAGAGGTAACAATACCAATATTGCAACTTTATATACCAATGAATTGGTTGATATTAGTTATGAGGGTTCTATTGAAGACATTGTTACTGTTGTCAAAGTTATGACTACTTATAATTCCTTAGATGGTGAACCCGGTTCAGGTTCAGGTTATAAAGGCGGAGGAGAAACAGATAAATATGGGGTATTAAGCAAAGACGATGTGACGAGTACAGATAATGGTACAGTTGAAGATCCTGATTTAGATTTAACGGACCCTGATAATTATGACGAATCAGGATCTTTTGTAGCTCCCATGGGTTTAGGCGATGGAACCATAACCACTACTGGAACGACACCTATACAAGATAAATATGGAATATTGGAACCGGACTATTATCAACCACCTTTAGGTGCTAAGGATGAAGGGATTGAATTAGCAAAATTAGAAGCAACATTAAATAGAAATATTAAGTACGGAAGATTCCAACGTATAGTCTATCGAACCAAAGATGACGACATATCCGATGCCATGTTAGAAGCTAACGATATATTGGCTGAATATTCTGAACCTGTGGAAGTTACCAAATTTGATGGATTAGTTATTCCTACATTAAGAAAAGGTGATAAAATTATATTGCATGCTGGAAACCAGATTGGTACATTTTATATCAAAACGGTGACCCAAAACTTAATGGAAAAGAAAATGACAGTTGAAGTGGAGAAGTAATTAGTAATGAAAAATGAAGGGATTAATAAATTAGCATTAGTTCTAGAAAAGAGAACAAAACTAATTAATGATAGAAGCCAGCAATTACCTATTGAGTTAGGTAAAATGGATGCTGAATTAAATTTGATTGTTGATTCCTTGCCTGAATATAAAATTCCCAAAACCTTATATCTAGTTAATCGTATTTTTTGTTTCGATGATTTAGAACCTATGACTATAACTCTAAAAGATTTAGAGGAAGGTTCTACTTTTGAAGGGTTACATGATCATACAGGTACAACGGATGTTGGCGGATCTCCCGGACATACTCATACGTTTTCGTTAGCTAACCAAGGAAAACACCAGCATTCAGTACATTTACCAATTGCTTTTTTACCTTTGAAAGTTAATGATAGAGTATTGGTAATTTGGACTTTATCAGTTCCCATAATTTTATGTGTGGTGAAAAAAATATAATGAGTACTTACAGAAGAAAACTTTATACGCCTATTGATTCATCAGTAATTTTACCTATTACTGATGAATCATATTCAACAGATTTTAAGCCTGACTGGCTATTTGATTATTCCAAAATGGAATTTGTTAGTAATACCAAACGAGGAGTTGAATTATCAGATGGATGGTTCGGTTGGCGTAATTGGTGTATTAAACAATTATATATTATTAGATACTCCAAGTTAGCTTACGACTCGTTAATTGGTATTGAAGAATTATACAAAACTGGAAGTCACGAAGAACAGAAATTAGCATTGATACGAACTATTACAGATGCATTGATGGTTAATCCTAAAACTAAGATGGTTTCTTCATTCAATTTTACTAGCCAGGGAGATGAATGTTTAGTTGATTTTACGGTTACACCGATTGAAGGATTGACTTTTAACTACAATTTAGCGTTAAATATGATAGGAGGTGTAAATTAGAAATGACTATTGAAATAGTTCCATATATACAGCCTAGCATTTTTAACACAGAGGACGTTGATACTATATATGCAAGAATGATTGATATTACACTTAGTAATGGGAAAAAGATCAAAGATTGCATTGATACCTCGGAAGCTTCCTTCTTTTATGATTCAGCTTATCCAACAGCAGTCGAAAAAGCACAATTAGTACAACAAATATTAAATCAGATAGTAAAAAATGGATTCGCTCAATATGCCGAAGAAGCTTTCTTAGATTTGCACGCAACATTAAATGGATTGGTAAGACTACCTGCTTTACCTAGTTATGCCATATTGACGGTAATTGGAACTCCCGGAGTAATAATCCCTTTAGCTTTTCGATTTTCTTCCGTCGCTTCCTTTACCCAAGTTGCGGTTGAATATGAAACTTTAGCTAGTTATACAATTCCTATTGGCGGAACACTAGCCAGTATACAAGTAAAATCGGTATTAACTGGCGAATTAACCAATATCCCAGCCAATGGAATATCGCTAATGAGTGTGCCTTTAGCTGGAATAACTTCAATTAACAATCCATTGCCGGCTGCTGGCGGTGCTGATATTGAAACTGATGAAGCATTACAAATAAGAATCCTAGAAAAAGCTGCTTCTACACCCGGAGGTGGTTCTAAAGATGATTACGAAAACTGGGCGGAAGAAGTGGATGGAGTTGGCAGAGCTTATTGTATTCCTGAATGGCTAGGAGTTTCTACTGGTACTGTAAAAATATTGGTTCTAGATACCAATTATTTACCGGCTATAGCAGCTTTAGTTGCTGCTGTACAAGCATATATATATCCTACGACTGGAACTGGCAAAGCTCCTGTGGGTGCTATTGTTACGGTGGTTGCTCCTACGCCAATCATAATCAATATAGATTTTACAGTTTGGCTAGATCCTAAAACTGCTAAATTAGCGGATGTATTAACTGCATTTGCTGTTGACGTTCAGGATTATTTTTATGAGTCAAAAGATATTGGATTGGTTTATTACAAAGAAATCTCAAAGACATTATTATTGATTCAAGGAGTTTTAAACCATACGATACTGACAGTTTCGATTTCAGATACCATAGATACCTATACCCCCCCCGGAGGCGGAAACGCTTTTGTTAAATTGGTTAGCGGATGTTTAGACATAGCTTTAAATGATGTAATTACTATCGATGGATCTGATTACACTATCCATGACTATGTAACAGCTACCAAAACAGCGGAGATTTTATCCGGTCCGGGATCCATTACCTCAACAGCAGTTATAATTACTATCGATACAGCCATGAATGACTTTACGATTGATAAAGACCAGTATCCGGTAATTGGAAATATAACAGGAGCAGAAACACCTTAAATGAATATATTAACTAGCCCTACCGGAATAATAATGATGAATTGGATAGCACCCATTTATTCCGAATGCTTCCAGATGAATGTATTGATTCAAGCATTAGGCACGGAATGGGGATTATCGGAAGCAATGATTTTAGATACTCAAAGTCAATTGCATTTAAGTACTGCTACATGGGGATTAATCTGGTGGGAAGATTATGTACACGTTAGAAGAGCTATAGAACTTACATACGCGCAGAGACGATCTATTGTTTTAGCTGAGATTCTAAAAAGATATTCAATCAATCGATCAAGAATGGAAACATATCTAGAAATGATACAGGGAGTTTCTAATGCTGTAGTCCATGATTATATTGGAGCTTATACATTTGGAGTAGAAATATTGCTTGATTTATCTGCACCCATACTAACCAAAAACGTAATAGATTTAATTGAACGATTTAAACCTGCTCACATGAGCTATACTATTATTTATACGCCGATGATTACTATCGGATTTAACGTAGCGATGAGTTATACATCCAGTAGCCAACGATTAAATAGGTGTGGTGAAGTTGTTTGTGGCACATTACCTGCGGTAGCACAGATAAGAAATAACTAAAGGAGTAATAAAATAAATGGCACTTACTAGCGATGCAATCAAAGGAATGGTAGAACATTTATATGAAACTGTTAGCTTTGTTACTTATTTGGTATCCGGCACTTATTACAATGCATATATCAATTCCATATTTGAAAATGCAGCTAATATTCAGATATATTTGACATTGCCAAATACTGGTGGATCTATGACTGTTACTGAAATAAATGTTTATAATAGCCATAGTGAATTGTGGTATACTACTATTGTTGCAATCACCTCTTTGGTGGATGTTTCAGTTGTTATTACTGCTGCGGTTACGGTTAGTTAATAGGAGTAGGAGGATTAAAAAATGATACCTTATGCCAGAACATATTGGTTAGACCAAGTTTCAGATCATCCTACACATTATGAAATATTTTTGATTGGCATTGATGAGTACGAAGTCAATCCGAAATATGGAACAATAACTATTCCCGGTACTCCCATGGATGCCTCTCATTTCAATTTATTGGAAGCAGGTGTTTTTGAAGCTCAGGAAATGATATTATTATTAAGCGATGCTTTATCTAAATTGGAAAGAGATTCGCAAGAAGAAATATTTACAGTCAGTTTAACTAATACGAAGGAATATCCATTTAACGACTCAACAGCTAATGTTTTATTAGATATAGCCAGAAGTAATTTAAACTACCATATTTGGTGGGAAGTATCAACCATTACTGGTGGATTTTTAGGCGATGTAAATATAACATCCAAAGCTTTAACAGGGTTTACGATTGCTTTTGACGGAGATGCAACCGCTGTTACACTTTCAGTACACGTAGAGGGAGGCTTCTAATGGCTATGGATCAGATAAAAATATTGGCTAAGAATATTTTTCCTTCCGTAGAAGTATTATTGGATGATTTAAATATGCCATCAGTAATGTATAAGATTCCTAAGTTTTATGTAGATGATGTCTTGGTAGGTGGTCCGCATACAATATATCCTTGTTTCGACGTTTGGAAAGGAGGGACTTGGATAACCCTAGACGAAATTTATATATCTAAATATCAGAACTGTATCTTAAATAACAGAGCTTATTCATTGCCATTGAAACAACCAACAAACAATATCACTATTGATGCAGCATTAGCCTACTGTGAAACTAAAGGTTTGGGATGGCATTTGATGAGTTATATAGAATGGGCTGGTATTTTATTATGGTGTAAGAAAAATTTAACTATACCTCATGGAAATAATAATTCTGGATTTGATATCACCTATCCAGATGAATTCGGAACTATAACATCCGGTAATTATACAGCTACCGGTTCCGGTCCTTCGACTTGGAATCATAATTTCACTAGAGATGGAATAGCTGATTTAAATGGTAACGTAGCGGAATGGTTATCAGGAATCCGCTTAAATGTTGGGGAAATCAATGTAATGGAACGTAATAAATCTGTCGATGCAGGAGTCGTTGGTCATTCCGCTGGTTCTGGATTATGGAAATCTTTAAATAAAACTGGCGGAGTAATCCAAAATGCCGGTGCTGCTGATGCTATATTTATGGACGCATTAACTGCTACACCTACTGGAATTTGTATTAATGACTCAGTAACAAATATAACAACTGATGTTAATTCAACGACTCAGCCATTCCAAACGATTACTAATGGAGGCTCAGCGGATGCTGCTGCTTTATTAATTTTAAAAACTTTTGGACTATTCCCTGATGGTTTATATGATTCGGATTTAGCTAGAATAAGAAATAATGGAGAAAGATTCTGTGCCAGAGGCGGAGATAATTCAGATACCGTAAATGCTGGCTTAGGTGCTTTAGATTTCTTAAACAAAAGGACTGATGTTTCAACAAAAATTGGATTTCGCTGTTCCTGGGCGGATATGAGTTAGAGGTGAATAATAATGGCTAACTGGCAAGATATAAAATTAGGTTTGGAAATGGCTAGTGGTGGAAAAAACACCATTTTATTTGATAACGTAATAGCTCAAACAGGTAAGCCATCAGTTATGGTTAAAATACCAAAAATGAAGTACAGTAATTTATATCCAGCGACACAACTAACTACTTGGGGAGTAATAGATGATTATTTTCCAGCTTTTAAGTTAGCAGATGGAACAGTCAAAGATTATTTTATGTGTTCCAAATATGAAAACGTGATTGAAGATTCAAAAGCTTATTCATTACCTAACAGAACACCAGCTAGTGGAATGGATTTTGATACTGCTCAAGCTTATTGTACAAACAAAGGAACTGGATGGCATTTGATGACAAATGCCGAATGGGGTATGATACAATTACTATCTTGTATGTTTAGTGGATATAATTGTACATACACAAATATTCTAGCAAAAAATTATGAAGGAGTTATTCCTAAAGGGAATAATTATTATGGATCACAAAAGGAAAATATAGTATATACCTCTTTTAGAACAGGACCTAATGAAATAGGAATTGAAGCTACAAACGATGGTTCAGGACCTCCAGCAATAACAAATTTAATAAAAACTGGTTCCGGTCCTAATAATTGGAATCATGATAATACTCCTTGGGGAATTTCAGATCTAAATGGAAATGTTTCTGAATGGATAGCTGGATTAAGATATAAAGATCATGAATTACAAATAACTAGATACAATGAATCAGCTATTATAGGAGTTGCTGGTCACTTAGCCGGTAGTACTGATTGGTATACTATTAAGGGAACAGATGGAACTTATACATCTCTAGCTGATCCAAATGCAGTTAAAGCTTTTTGTGCAGGAACTGGATATGGCATGTATAATATATTAATACATTATCAATCATATCCAGGTTTATATTATGATGGTTCAGGGGATTTTGCATTTATTAATTTAGGTACAGGATTAGCTTTGAATTATAGAGCAGTTTTTGCTTTAACTAGCTTAGGGTTAGCTGGTGGATATGTTTATGGTGGTGGTGGATTAGGTTATATAGAAGCTGATTCTGCTGCAAGATTAATTGGTAATGCATTAGTTGAACGACATAAAGAAAGAGCATATTTAAATTCGACTTCTATAACGGAAAAAATAGCAATTCGTGGAGGAGATTATGAAAGTGAATTAGCTGCTGGAATTATGAATTTAGACCTTCGTAATGCTCGAACTTTTACATCAGCCAAGACAGGTTTCAGATGTTGTTGGCTGCCATAGGTAGGGTAATAAAATGATTTTAAAAGCTTATCCACAAAGCATTAGTTTAAAAAGTTATCCAAGAGAAATAACATTGAGTGCTAATTATACAGTTAATATTGTTTGGATTCATGGAGATTTATTGACTAATGGAGATTTACTAACTAATAATGATTTATTGGTTCCGGAGGTTTCAATTGCCTTATAAAAATATCCATCATTTAAATGGAATAACTGGATCAGGATTAAGATATTTAAAAAACATTCCTATAGCAACCATACAAGACGAAGATTTGGCAAATGTTATATCAGGTAATGAAAACTTAGTATTTATATTTGATATAGATGGAGTATCAGCAGAACAGGTAATTACTCATCCATGGATTATTAGACCTTTAGATTTTTTAACTCAAGGAATCTGGATTGAAAAATTACCGTCAGGTGTAAGCAATGGATATTCAGGTACAGTTACGATTGACACAAAAACACTAACCATTGTTAATGGTTTGATTACTAATATAGTATAGGTAGATAATAGGTAGGAGGTATTAAAAATGGTTGATCCTAGATATGAAGAAGCAACGCCGGATAGACATTATCCGTTAGATAAAATAAGGAAAGCAGATGGTTCAGATGCGTCCTTTTTAGCTGAACTTGCTATAGTTATGGCTCATTCAACACAATTTGCATTTATTAAATCCGTAACCACAGCAGCATCCGCAGGTGGAATAAATGTTATAGATGCTTTAATGTCATGGGCAGTAAATATGTGGGTAGCCAGAGATGCCTTTGTTGTCGTTGAAGTTGGTGGTATTCATTATACTCAAGAAATATCTACTAATAACGCAACTACTTTAACATTCCCCGCGATTGGCGTAGTTATTCCTATTGGAGCACCTTACGCGATTATTTCTAATTTTGGTTCAGTCGATATATCTTCTATAGCTGGCACAGCTTTAACAGCCGATGATTGGACTGCAAGATTTAAAGCATTAAATGATGATTCAGTCAAAGGACTTTTAAAATCAGTCGGAGATATTGGAGCTGGAACAAATATAGCAAATCGTATCGGAGAATTGGCAGATGCAGCTAAAATTGATTATACGGATTCAGGTTCATTACTTACTTTTACCAAAGGTTTGTTAAGAATATTCCAAGACGAAACGACTAAAGGATTATTAAAATCCTTTGGAGATGTAGCGGCTGGTGACAATTTTATTACTCGTTTAGGTAGTAAAGCAGATGTGGCGATTATTGATCCTACAGCAGATGGATCAATTATTGCTTATTTAAAAGGTATTTTAACTTTACTGGAAGCTCAGCCTAAAAAAGCTTCGGTATCCACTCTATACAATGTTACAGTTTTAGCTAGTACAGAAGGCTCTCAATTATTGCCAGATCATACGAAATCATTCAATATCAAATTAGCTGGTGGATTACCGGGAGATATTTTTTACACAGCTTGGGAAATAGGAAAAGTCGCTACTCCTACGAGTCCTTACGATAGACACGATGGTTCAATGGGATATACAGAGATGGATAAAGATTTAGTTGGTAAGACAATATATTTCGCCACTCCTAAAGTAGGTGGTGGATTATTTATTGTTGAAGCTTGGGTTTAAGGAGGATTATAAATGGAAGCAGGAGCAATATCTCTTTTTAAATACGATCCATTGTCAACAACCATTACTGATATTTTTGGAACTGGTTTAACTGTCAATGTATCAACTGGTGTTTGGACTTTCCCGGCATTCCCGGTTACTCCAAGTTCACCACCGACAACTGATTATCAAACAGCAAACAAAAAATATGTCGATGATTCGATTGGTGCTAATAAGGCATTATCCAATTTAGCATCAGTCGCTATTAATGCTGATTTAATTTTGGGTACGTCAGATGCATTTGCTTTGGGTTCTGTAACTAAAATGTGGTCAGATTTATTTTTAGCTGATGGAGCAGTAATCAATTTTAATAATGGAAACGCTACGATTACTCATTCGGCGGGTATATTAACATTTAGCGTGTTTCCTGTAACACCTTCATCCGCTCCTGATGCTGATTATGAAGTAGCAAATAAGAAATATGTAGACGATGCTACTCCTGCTTCATTTTGGGCTAGATCGGGTATAGTTGTCAATCCTTTTACTGCCGGTGATATTATTGGTAATTATTTATCTGGGATTGCTGCAACCCCTACCGATGCCTTATTAATAGAAAATATTACGAATGCTACGAATATAGTTCCGGTACAAATGCCGGGATTAATTCATATCAAAGGAAATGTCTGGGAAACGACAGGACCTTCTAATCAAGCAATCGATGTTATTTTAAAAGTATTGCCAGTTTCAGGAGCTACCGCTGGAATATTAGCTAGTTTAGGTATGGCTATCAATGGTGGTTCTTATGTGTATCCATTAATTATCGATTACTCAGGAAACACTACTTTACTTGGAAATTTGGTAGCTAAAAATTACAAGTGCAATGTATTATCCAAAACCGCTGATTATACGGTAACTACAGATGATAATTGTATTAATGTGACTTGCTCGACTGTCGATATTGTAATTACACTTCCAACCGCTGTTGGGAATGTCAATAGATTTACAATCAAAAAATTGGACGATACAGTATTTGTTGTTCATATTGTACCAAATGGAACGGAAAGTATTGACGATCAGATTACATACACATTGAATAACCAATATGACTCAGTATCGCTGTACTCTAATAATGCCAACTGGTTTGTGAGATAAGGAGGAACAAATGAGTAACAAGCAATTTTTATCCAAAGTCAGAAATGCTTATGGAGTAGAATGGAATTATGATACCAATGTTTGGACTCGTCTAGGTTTAGCTAGGGGTATGGTAAGAGCCAATTTTGATACAGTCGAACCTTGGTTGAGTCATAAACGATGTACGATTGCTGATGCAAAAACCATTAACCATTATTTCGGAGAAGGCGGATATTTAGAAGATGGTTCAGATGGTCAGGTAATGGTTTATCAAAAATTATGTTATATGGCTGTCGAATACATCAAAAGCCCGAATAGATACCGATGGTGGATTTCTCCCTATCCTTTTGAAGGATCTTTTATTCATCCGAATTTTATAAGAGATTCCGTATTAAAAACCCATATATTCGCCGGTGCTTATGAAGCCTCAGCCTATGTAGTCGGATCGGTAGCAACTGTAAGAACATTAGAAGTCACCGCTGGTTGTTCGGTTACAGGTAACATAACAATAACCATGGATGGTACGCCAGTTGTTATTGCAGTTACAGATACCGATGATGCGACAGAAGTTGCAACTATTATTCGGGGTACGGTATTTACTGGATGGACTTTATCAGGTAGCGGAACTACCGTTATATTTACCTCGGATGCTGTCGGATATCGTGGAGGAACTTATATTTTTGATGGTTCAACAACAGGAGTTACAGCTACAATAGCCAATACAACCATGGGAGAGCCGGGATATTTAAACAATGATGAGTCAGGAATAGACTTTACAGCAACCACCGGAGACAAATTAAGTTCTATAGCACTAGTAAAACCTATATCTGGTAAGAATAATACATTGAATTTTGCCAATGCTAGAAAGTTAGCAGTCAACCGAGGTGTTGGTTGGGGTTTACATGATTTTTTAAGTTTAAGTGTATCTCAACTCATGTATTTAATCGAATATGCATCACCATTCGCTCAGACAGAAATAGGACAGGGAGTTACCGGAGAAACGGATGATGGTTCAACCAATATGGCACATGTAACCGGAGCTACGACTGCTTTAGGAAATGCTTCTGGTAGACAAACTGGAACTGATAATTTATGTTCAGTTTCTTATAGAGGTTTAGAAAATCTATGGGGAAATATCATGAAGTTTGTGGAAGGTATAAATAAAAAATCAGATGAAACAGTTTGGTTAGCTGACCATGGGTTTGTTTGCGATACTTTCGCTCATCCGTATATAAAATTAAGAGATACGATCGCTCAGTATAATAATTTTTTTGGATTACCGATGAGAAGTCCAAACCATCCTGGATTTTTACCTGTTTTTACAGAAGGTGGAGGAACAAAAATTGGTGATTCATATAGAACTGTTTTGGGAAGTCAAGGAATTTTACTAAAGGGTGCACCAAAATCATGGAACCCAACGACTAACGAAGGATTATTCGCTTATACGACAGAATCAGTATCATCTACCTATGAAAGATGGATAGGCTGTAGATTAATGGCTATTCCATAAATAAATTAAGAAGGAGTAAATAAAATGTTAGTTAGAATTGAAAAAGATTTGCCAAAAGATTTGAAAGGTAAAGTAATCAAACCTGAATTAAAAGAAGGTGAAGTAACATCCATTGATTTTCAGGATACCGAAAAATCAGTCAATGAGATGTTTATTTCTTTGGTTCAGCTATGCAAAGATGCAATTAATGTTGAATTACTATTGAAAGCCAAACGAAATTTAGTTTCAGAAGCTTTAAAAGCACTTAACAAAGAAGAACTGGCTGAATATAAAAATTTGATTAGCCAGGCATTAGGCAAGTAAAAGAAAGGAATCGAAGAATGCAAGAATTAAGGAGTTTACCAATAACCATAAAAATGATTACGAATCAAGTTTTAGATACGAATATCTTAGCTAGTATGGGTAAATTAGCGATTGCAGATATGAATAATTCAGGAATGCAATTTAGAGCTGGTCGGATTTTAAAAATGATGAGTAATGAAATGCAAACTTTTGAATTAATCCGAAAACCACTACTAGAACAATATGCTGATCGAATTGAAAAAACTGATGAATCAGGAGTAAAAAAACAGGGATGGGAGATTCGATTAGTTACAAAAAATGAATATGAAGAAAAACTGGAACCAATGTTGAATGAAAAAATTATCATTGAATTCTATCCTTTAGATTTAACTGGTTTAAATCATGGATTAAAAGGATATGAATTGGCAGTTTTAGAACCTTTTTTTAGTGATAACTACATTCAGAGTTTGTTGAAAGAATAAATTAATATGCAAGAATTAATTGTTACTGTTGGTGATTTAAAGTTTCCAAGAGTAATGACATTAACAGACGACCATGATACATTGATTAATTTAACGAATTGCTTTCCTTATTTGCAATATGGCTATGGCAAATCAGCTACTCCTAAATATGAGAGATTATGCACGATTGTAAATGTTTTGGGTATCATATCCTATTCATTAACTGCTGCTGATTTTACATCGGAATCTGAATGTAAATCACAAATACAATTAAGATATGTAGATGGTTCAGTTTTATCTTTACCTGAGTTTCTTATTGTGGTAAAACCTTCTTATAAACCATAAGATAGGGAGGATGAATGACAACAGAAGAGAAGATAAGCAATATTTTTGCAGATGTAAAAACAATACTATTTCGATTGAATGAAAAAGATAAGCTTTGTTCCGAACATTCTTTGCAGTTACAGAAAATCAAAGATTCCTTATTGATTGAAGGAGTAAAGGATTGTTTCAAAACTAAAGAGGAAGAAACAAAAAAGAAAGCTGAGGAAGAATTTAGACAAAAAATAAATCCGGTATTAAATATCTACAGAGATTGGAAGGGTTTTTGGGCTACCTTATTGGTACTTGCATCATTTATATCAACAACTAGCTACATCATTGTTAAAGTTAATGCAATTACGAAATCAGTTCAGTTAAATACAGTTAATGAAGTTAAGATTAAAGAAGAAATAAAAAATCAGTTAGAAAAAGATTTAAAAGAATTACTATCTAAAAATACTACAGGAGCTAAAGAACCATGAAATACGGATTAATTAGACAACAATTAGACGTTAGAGATTTCCAATATCAGTATGTAAAAGTAAAATTACCAAAATCAATCGATTTACGTCCAATCTGTCCACCTATTTTTACCCAGATGATTAATGATTGCACAGCTAACGCCGGCTGTTCGGCTAGACAAATGTTATCAGGAATAACTATTACTTTAAGTCGTCATTTCTTGTATTATCAGGAGAGAGTTTTATTGAATGATACGAATAATGACAACGGAGCAACGATGCGTTCAATTTGTGATGCATTGAAAAAATATGGAGTTTGCTATGATTCCTATGATATGTATTTACCGGTAAGCAGTTATTCAGTAAAACCATCAGAAAATGCTTATGAAGAAGCATTAAAATTAAAAATAAATTCCTATCAAGCTGTTCATAATTTATCAGGAATCCAAAATTTTTTATATCTAAAAAAACAGCCGGTATTAGTAGGAATTGATGTATTTTCTACTTTTGAAAATGTTAATTCAACAGGAATAGTCAAGATGCCTAAGTTATCGGAAAGATCGTTAGGTGGTCATGCAATACTAGTAGTTGGTTATAAGAAAATAGGATGTAAATGGTATATGATTATTCGGAATTCCTGGGGAGTAGCTTTTGGTTCTAAAGGTTATTGTTATTTACCATTCGCTTATTTAGAAAAATATTCTTATGATTGTTGGGGTTTAGTAAATTAAAAGAAAGGAGGAATAAAAAATGAAGATCAATTTTACGCATGATTCGACTTCGTATCACATTGATTCGTGGGAGTTACCAGTTAATACTCCTATTACTTATCAAGTAGGCGGAGCAAGTTTTCCTATTGGTGAACCTATCTGGTTTGATCGACAAATTATCAATCACCAACCAGAAGATCGATTACAGGCATTCGGACATCCAACTGGTGACCCGATTTGGTTTGACAAAGGGCAAGGTTTAACTCCTGATGAATACGCCAATTTCAAAATCTTTTGTGAAACTTTAGGCGTAGATTTTGTTTTGATTTAATGAATAAGGTGGCATTTGATGAGTAATTATTACTTATATAGCAATGATTCAGGACATTTAGCAGGTGATGATCCAGGAGCTGTAGATAATAATGAAACCGAAGCTAAATTAGCTAAAGCGATCAGAGATTCCGTAAATGTTTACTGCAATGCTTTAAAGATACCTCATATTTCGCCACCTTATTTTTACGACACGGTTGAACGCTTAGAATACGATCCAAGAATAACCCATAAGATATCTATTCATATCAATTCGTCAGGACCAAAATCAACAGGATTGTTAGCACTAAAAAACGAGCAAGGTTCAGAATTTGCTAAATCATTGATGAGTAATATGTCGAAATATACCAATCTACGGATAATTGACATCAAGTATTATTACGACAACTGGGTGAATGGGATACAGAGATATACCAGAGAATTTGATGTAGCTCAAATTCCTTTAGTATTAATAGAAGCTGGATTTATATCGAATCCTAACGAAGTAAAACTAATTAAAAATAGCTATTTGATGGCTAAAGGAATTATACATACCTACATCAATATGTATTACAATTGCTTTAAAGTTACTTGGTTTAAAATCGGTCAATTAACGATGGTTGACAATTTTAAGTCAATCAATTTAAAAGTTGCACCAATAATTAAGAATTCAAGAACTTTGATAGGATTAGCTGATGTGGCAAGTATTTATAATGCATCGATTACTTGGTTTGCATCGAACAAATCCATGGATATTAAAGTTAATAATAAAACAGTCCATTTAACAATTAACAATCAGACAGGCAGTATTGATGGTAAATATTTTAAATTAAATGTCATACCATCAATTATTAGTAATAGAACGTATATTGGTTTATCTGATTTAACTACTATTTTTGGAGGAGTAATTTTCTTTACTCCAGAGACGAAAGAAATTATACTGTTACGATACTAATTATTTGAGGAGGAATGCATTATGGATCCAGTTGTGAGAGTTCAACTTTGGATGGGTATTTTTACCATAATTTCGCTGGTTTGGGGTTTCTTTGCTCCATTAATCATAGAAGTTTTATCACCCATGGCTGATGGAATTAAAAAAGCATTATTAGTGGCTCTCTACTGCGTTATATCAGCGATTATTGTAGTTGGAGTCAAGAATGGATTCCAAATTAATTGGCAATCCATGACTGACATAGCTACTTTATGGCTAATGTTAGTTGCTGAGACAAAAATAGTATGGGAAGCTTTCTGGCGTAAACCAGTAGCATTAATGAAAGCTAGAAGATTGGCATATTTAAAATCAAAGGGGGTGGTAGCTATTTAAAAAAAAATAGGCAAGCATTTTATGCTCCTAATATATTTGCAAAATCAATACATTCGTTATTAGAACCAAGAGCTGGCTATCCACCAGCTCTTTTTTTTATTTAAAAAGTTTTTATACTTATAAATACTGCAAACTAGACTTAGGGAGTTACTTTTAATTGGACTCCCTTTTTTTATTTGATTAGTAGTCAAAAGAAACTATACTCAATATTAGCCAGCAATGCTAAATTGCAGAATGATTCACTTACGGATTAAAGAGGGAGTAAGTTAGCACTTTTTAGTGACGATTAAAAAGATACTTACTCTCTTTTTTTATTTTCAATTTGTAGTAAACTTTTATTGAGTAGCAATACTCTCCTTGTATATATAGGGGGCTTGTGTGATTCCGAGCCCCCGAAATTACCAATTGACATTTTAATACATACGTATTAATATATCGGCATGGAAAAACAAGGCAGACCTAGAAAAAATAATAAGACGAGATTACATTATACGTTCTGTATCGACCAGGATTTATTGTATGAATTGCAGGGTAAGGTAACTAAAAAAAAGATTATTAGTAAAAGTTATTCAGCTTCGGATTGGATTAATGATGCCATAGCTGAGAAGCTAAAAATAAAATTACCCGATAAGTGAAGTTTACCGGGTAATACATCGAAGAATGCATAGTAAGTATAGTTTAAATTTAATTAATCAACAATAAATTTTGAATATTTTTTTTAGTTAGTAATCCTTGTTTAATTACAAAAAACACCTATAATTAAGTATTATGTATAAATAAGGAGAGTTAATTATGAGTGATGAAATATATTCAGACCGTTCTAGTCGTATGAAATTGCTGGATAAAATATTAAAAATCCAGCAGGCGGTAGAAAATATCGAAAAAGACGGAAATAATAAGTTTCACAAATATCGATACGCCACATCAGAAAATATTACTACTGCATTGAAAAAACACTTACAGGAAAATAAGATAGTCATTATTCCTAACGTCGTTGATTGTCAAGAATTATCGGTAGGCACTTCAACCGATAAAGACACCGGGGAAATAGTTGACAAAAAAGTTGCACGAATCATTACAGAATACACTATCAACGACGTTGAAACTGGCTATTTCATTTCGGTTAGAATGCCTGGTGATGGTACAGACACCGGAGACAAAGGAATTTATAAAGCATTAACCGGATCCTTCAAATATTTTAAAATTCAGACATTTGATTTATCTATTGCTGACGACCCAGAAAATGATTCATCGGACAATGATTCCGGGAATGAAGAACCAAAAGTAAAATCATATCCATTGACAGCAAAACAACTTGATTTAGTCCAGAAAACATTTAATAGCGGTCACGGAGATTACCCAAAATTTTTAGAACTGATGGGTAAAAAGAACGAATCAGAATTAACAACAATTGAGTTTGATTTGTTAAAAGAAAAGATGATGCTTTTCTATGATTGCGATAACCCGGAGTTATATACCAGATTTTGGGCTTCATCGAGTCAGGAGAAAAAGGATTGCTTAACTATAACAATCCAACGATTGGAAGATTTAAAAAAAGGTAAAGCGGATGGAAATGTATCTGGTACAACTCCAACAGAATCACCGTCAGCAGCAGCAGCAAACAAATAAAAAGAAAGAGGTAAAATATGAGTCAATTATTAACTGTGCAAGAAGTAACAAAAAGGCTAGGATACAAACAGGATGATTCTACTAGGAGATTAATCAAACAGGGAAAACTGATAGCTATTGATTTCACTCCTAACCAAGACTATGCAAACAAAAGTAAACATGGAAGAAGAACCATAAGAATCAGCGAAGAATCTTTGGCACAGTTTTTAAAACAAAATCAATTAAACATTGATAAATAGAAGTTAGCAATTACAATTCAATTTGCAGGGGGTATTCTCTCTATCGTACCCCCTGCTCCTAAAATATAGATAGAGAAAGGAAATTAAAAATGATAGAGAACTTTAATATCCAATGAAATATAAAAGTAGCCATCCATACTTTCCTCACATAATTGATAGATTTAATGAGGATAGTTTTGTTACTTTAAGAAGAGAATACGGAGTAGAAGGGTATGGCTTTTATTGGATGATTTTAGAAATCATGGCAAAACGTGAAGATTGTTGTCTAATTGTTTCAGAAAATTTGTATAAAAATTTATCATTCCAGATTGGAATTTCTGCTAAAAAAGTAAAAGCACTTTTGGATTTTTTAATTCTGCTTTCAATCTGCTTTCAAAAAGAAGAAAAAGTTTATAATCAAGATTTACTCAACTGGATTAGTCTAAGAAATAAAATTTCAGAAAGTAACAAAAATAATGCATATAAACGCTGGAATAATGAGAACATAGATGATGCGATGGCATTACCAACGCAATGCGACCCCATTACAAACGCATTACAATCGCAATGCGATCCTAATCCGCTGGCAATGCGAAACGATGCCAATAAAACTAAACTAAAAGAAACTAAAAGAAATACAGAAGAAGAAAATATAAAAAGAGACGAAAAAGCTAATCCGCTTTTTCTTATTTCTTCATCTTCCAAAAATTTAGATTTAGAATTAAAATCTGATTTAGAATTAAAAACAAAAAAAGAATTTTATTCAAAAGTGATTTCTTATTTAAATGAGAAAACTAATTGTCATTTTAAGACAGATATTCCGAAGACTGAAAAACTAATTAACACAAGGGTAAAAGAAGGATTTATACTAGATGATTTTTATAAAGTTATCGATAACAAATGTTTGGATTGGTTACATGATCCAAAATGGAGTCAGTATTTAAAACCGGAAACTTTATTCTCAAATAAGTTTGAAGGCTATCTAAACAGAAAACAGTTTAACAATACAGTCGATTTACAAAAAACAAATGGAAAAGGACAAGATACGATAATGAATACAGAACAATTTAAAGAATATGCTAGCAATCATAAATTGGAAAACGAAATGGAAATTACAGATGAAGACATAAAGGAGTTTGAAAATGCAAATGCAGATGAGTGATCTATTTAAAGGATTTTTAACCGATATTGGCATTGATAGAAAATATATTGAATGGTTCGCTTCTCCAATAGCTATGGAAAGATTTCAAACTTGCGAGGAAGGAAACTTAAAACTTTGTTATGAACGAATAATGCTGGCTCAAGCTATTCGTAATTTTAGAGAAGTAGTATTTTTTTCTAGAAAAACGAAAGAAGAAATTGATAATTATATTCAATACAGATGCAAAGACGGTTGTGATGGCTTAATTAATATTGAAGATGAATTTGGTGGTCATTTTATTTATACATGCAACAAAATTAATGCTAGTTATTGTTTATTATCTCAATTTAACAGAGAAACAATAGAATTAAAACAAAATACTTTAGAAGTATTTAAGCCTAATGTAATCCCTTTTGAATATCAAATAGCAAATATCAAGGGAGTTAATGCTGGAATTAAAGTGGCATTTAACAAATATTTGAAAGAAGTATTAGAATCAGGAATTACTATTTATGGTTCGACTGGAAATGGAAAAACATCCTTATTTTATTTAGCAATCAAGGAATTATTATTGAAGAAGGAAATACCCTACTTTTTAACGATAAGCCAATTTTTTACAGCCATTCTAAAAGAAAACGAAATTGTTGTTAAAAAATTATTGGATTCAAAGTATTTATTTATTGATGATGTTGGAACTGAATATAAGCAAGAATTTGCAACTTCTCAGTTCGATACAATTATATGCGATCGCTATGCGAGGGGATTATTTACCTCATTTACAATGAATCTTTCAGATGGTCAATTTAAGAAAAATTATCCTAGAATTTACGATAGACAGAAAAAAACAAATAAAGGATTCCAGATTATTGGACCTTCGATGAGAGGTAAATAAATGATCACAAAATTAATTTTTTGTTTTTTAATTTTTATTTCGCTAATAAGTATTCTTGTAGCCTGGCTGACTATAGAAATAGCAAGTAAAAAAATAAGAGAGCTTAAAATAAAAGTAAATACTGCAACAGGATGGATATAAAATTTAATAGAAGTTATCAAAGAGAAAGATGGTATTGAAGGACCTTTGAGAATCATTATAAAAAAATTAGAAAACGAAATTGAAAATTTAAAAATGAATAAAGAAGATTTATTGGATTTAAGAAGTAAAAAAAGTAAGGCTTTAGCAACTGGTTTAAAATTGATTAAAACTAATTTAGAATTTATCGAATCTTTGAATTTATAAATATATAAGGAGTTTTAAATGGAAATTAGCGAAAAGATTGTTAAGTATGAATCATTACTAGAAAACGTGAAAGGTATTCAAGAGTTATTGGAAAAAAGCAATTTGTACAAAACATTAATGAATCAACAGAAAGAATTAGCTAAAATGGAAAAAGAATTAAAAACTGAGATTAAAGAAAACGAAACACCTCTATTAATTGGAAATCATTTGCAGTTTGTATTACAAATCAGACATAGCCAACAAAGAACTTATGATTTGGAACTAATCAAGAGTAAGGATGAATTACTAGCTCGTCGGGTTATCGTAGAATCTATCGATGATTCCGTATTCAAAATATTGGAAAAAGAAGGAAAGATTAAAGAACCTTTACAGTATTACAAAATGTCTGAGGATTTAACAAAAGCTGTATTGATTCAAGCAATCAAAAAAGAAGAAAAATGAATCAGTTAAGCATATTATTAAGAATCTCCAAATTAGAAAAAAAGAAAGAGATTTTAGGCAAAGAACCAAACAAAGTTGGTAATCGTAAAGCGATATTAGGAAAAGCTTGTTTAGCTTCTTTTAGTCCTAAAGTTTTTGAGTATCTAGGAATAGAGCAAAAAATTGAATCATTGAATCAAATAATTGGTGGTCAGGAGTACAAAAAGAGAAAAGAAGAAAGATATAAAAAACTATTAGTTAGGATTAAACAAAGAAAAGAAAATTCTTTGGAAGGATTTAAAATATGAACCTACAAGAATTTTATGAATCAGTTAAACCAATACTAAAAAAATATGAAAAGAAAAAAGCCACCGAGAAGAATTTAATACGAATCAAGAATTATCTAAATAAAAAACTACAAAAAGCTTCACCAGTTTATTTAACTGGTGTTGGATGTGTAGTTACTGATTTGCATTGTGAAGTTGGTTCCTTCGATTGTAAATACGATGAAAACCATAACAATTTAGTAATAACTGCATTTAAAAAGATTGAAATGATTGATGTTTCATTTCAGAAAAGGATTAAAAATGATTAAGATAGACATAACTAAAAATGAAGCTAGAAGTTTAGCAGAATTCCTTGTTACAACTTTAGCGACAATTAATTCATATTTAAGCGAAAAGAAACAAAAGAAAGAACCATTTCATTTCGTTCATTTAATGATAAAAAAATTGAAAGAGGCTAAAGAAGATTAAATGAGTAACAATTTTAACACCAATATTGGAAACAAAGAAGAATGGCTTACTAATCCTAAATTAATCAATGCATTGGGAAAATTTGATTTGGATCCATGCTATCTAAAACCAGAAGAAAGACCATGGGATACAGCAAATTTTATGTTTTATAAAGATTTCTGGAATGATGGATTAAAACAGGATTGGATTGGTCGAATTTGGTTAAATCCACCTTATGGATCTCAAGCATTCAAATGGATTGAAAGATTATCTAACCATGGAAATGGCATAGCATTAATATTCACCAGAACAGAAACGAAAGGATTCCATGAATTCATTTTTAACCGGGCTGATGGAATATTTTTCTTTAAGGGTAGATTAAAGTTCTTTTATAAATCAGGAGTAGAAGCTAAAAACGCAGCAAACGCCCCATCTTGTTTAGTTGCTTATGGAGTACAAAATATGTGGGCAATTAAAGATGCTAAATTAAATGGTAAATTAGTATGGCTAAAACCAGAGCCTATGTTTAGAATAAATTAATAAAGGAGAGATTTAAATGAAAATTTGTGCATTTTGTATGAAGAGAACTACTTGTCCGGGTACGTATTATGACAAAGATACCAATACTTGTTTTACAAATTTCAAGCAATTTAAGCTTAGTTTCCATGGTAGAAAAGAAGGAATGACTAATAACAAAGACGATTCCTTATCAGTTAAAATAGGTTCCATTAGCAAAGCCGAATCAGCAATTCTTAAAGATTTTATTGATATCAATTCGGGAATTAATGGAGATTTATTATTAGTAGAAATTACAGTAATCAACCCGGAAGTTTTAAAGAAAGAAGAGCCGACTTTGTTTGGTGATTTTTCCAAAGAGGATAACAAAGAATCAGCAGATAATACAGGTTCAGCTAAAGAACAAGAAGAATTAGGTATGGAACTAGAAATTTTAGAAAACGAAAAGTAATGATTAGTTTTACCGTTTACCCTTCCGAGATTGTAGGAAAACAAAGAGCTAGAATATGTTCAACTTCCAGTTTTACTCCAACCAAAACAGTTATAGCCGAAAAAGAAATCATTGATGAATTTATTAAGAATATCAAAAACTACAAAGAAGAAGCGATCAAATTTCGGAAGGGTAATATTCCATTAGTAATGGTCATTCAGTTTACATTTATTAAGCCTAAGTCAGCAAAAAAAAGAATTAACCATACAGTTAAACCTGATATTGATAATTTATGCAAATTAGTCATGGATGCTTTAAATCCTAAGAAAGTTAAAATACCCATACCAAATATAGCAATCAAGAAAAAAATATGTATTCCTGATATATATGTGCATGATTTCTATCCATATTTAGATGATACACAGATTGTAAAATTGATTGCTAAAAAACAATATGGATTAGTAAATACTATTAACATATTAATTAGAGAGTATGGAATCATTAAAGAGGAATAAATGAAAATTATTGATTGTATGAGTTATCGATATATGAGTTATTTAGTTGGTAATTACTATTTTTCTTACAGAACAGATAATCAGAGCGGTTTAGATCGGATAGAAATCATGATGTATATTAATGAAACTATTCAATACAAACTACTTTTTGAGGATTTATTATTTGATTTGGAAAATGAGAAATACAAAGTTCATGTAATGGTTGAAAAATATTACATACGAAGAAGTGAAATAAAAACTATCTATGACAAGATTGAAGAGTCTAGTTATGACTACTTTATGCTTGTTACATTAGATATGTTTAAATTAATCAACGAAGACCATGAGAAATTAATAAAGACTAAAGAAATCGTTCAAAAGAAAATTAATCCTAACCAAGAATTTAAGTAAGAAAAGACTTGTTTATTAATTAAAAATAACTATAATTAATAGTAGTTAGTAAAAAATGACGAAAGGATGAATAAATGACAGAGAAAGATAGACTAGAAAACAAGCTAGCAACCTTAAAAAAGAAACTCATTCTATGTGATGAGGACGAAGAGCAATCTTATTTAGATGAAATCGATCAAGTCGAAGCAGCTATTACCCATCAAATTAAAATGAATCAGTATTGTTCAGAATCACCATTTACCGGTAATCGCCCCTGTGACGAGGGAGCAATTTGCGATTCCTGTATGGCTTCATCCATCGAGAGATCATCCAAATGATTAAGATTATGTACAACACTCACGAGTCTGAAATTAAATATTTATGTGTAGAAACTTTACATTTGACAATTAAAATATTAAGAATGCTTGAATTCAATTTTCCAGGTTTAACTTGGTCCTTTGTAACGATTAAAGGAACGTCAAATGATTAAGGTAGCTACTGATCCAGAAAGCAATAACATCGTAACTCATTACACATTTACTGATGATTCAGAACTATTCGCTTTTCTAAGAATGTTTGAATCTTACTATCCAGAAGGAAAATGGCTAGTTTTTACTCTAGCTAAAAAAAAGAATAACTAAAATGTTATTAGAAATACCTATAGAAAATTTAACAAGTAGCCAAGCATTAAGACTTTGGAGTTCTTTGTACAAAGCAAAAACAGATTTAGGATGGAGCACTACACCAGAAACAACTAAATTTTTTGGTCCTCTTTTTGAAGCATTAAAAAAACAAGAAAGAGAAGGAAAAAAATGACTAGAGAAAAATTTGAAGCGTATTTAAAAGTTCAGAAATCCGGAAAAACAAATATGTTTGATATCACTATGGTTTGTCAATTAGCTTGCAAAAGAAAAAATTTAATTTTAAATCGAAAAGATTGTTTAGACATAATGAGTAATTACGAAGAATATCGAATAGGGTTTGAGTCAAAAGAAATTAACGAAGTCTTTATCGACGATCCGGTAAAAACAAAATGACAGAAAAAGAAAGAAAATTTCTAATTGATTTCAAGAGCAATAATATTTGTTTTACTCCTACAGAATTTGAGTTACTCAAAAATAAATTGAAAGAAAAAGATTTGAGTAAAGCTATTGATATTTTAGAAGAAGCTGCAAGAAAAATAAAATGACAAAACCTATCGATTATGGCAGACAGCTAATAATATCCTTTTATGCCGATGGAGAAAAAAGATATAAGACAAAAATACTAACGAAGCAGAAAGTCTCTCAAGGATATTTAATCACTTGGATTAGTCAATCAAATGAAACAGAAGCTTGTTTACTAAAAACTAATCAGAACGGATTAATCCACTTTGAAAATTCAGAGGACTTTCAAGAAGCGAGGATTACTAATGGTTAATGAAGAGTTATTAAAAGAAACCTTAGAACGATTAGAACAGATTAGACCTAAATTCGACAGAACAGAAGAAAACTTTGGATTAGTGGATACTGAGTTAAGATTTCTTAGAAATACTTTGGCACATGCTCCACAAGTAGCGACAAAAGATATATCAATTAAAACCCAAAAAGATGCTGGATTTTATCTTTTTGTAAGAAATTGTATAGAAAGATTTCTTCAATTAGATTGGGGAAATATGCATCAGGAAGATTTAGAATCTAATGATGAATGTTTATTTAGTGGAGAAAGAATTTTGGCATCCTACGAGCACCCTGTAGATGAATCAATGAAAATATGGATTATTGCCGATGCTTTCTTGGATACAGGATTTAGACAAGCTGTAACAATTATGTTTCCTGACGATTATTAATAAGGAGTAGTAAAATGAAAATAAAATTTAATTCTACAGATGAATTAGCTGATCTTAAAGTTGGTTTGAAGGAAATGGTCAAAGATGGAGAAATTTTAACATTTACTATCGACCATTGTTACGATTTAGCAAAAGGTAGGTCTTTTGAAAGATGGCAACACTTCTTTACTTATCCAGAGTTACCGGATTATCGATTCAAGAAATATGGAATTACTGTAGTGCCGGATCCAAACTTAAAAAACAAATTGATTTATGAAAAATTTAATCAATTACACACAGATTTAATGGGTTGTCAATTATGGGAAAATGGAGTTTCATTGAATCAAATAAAAGAAGATAAATTCTTAATATTTCGAGAAGAAGAATCTAATCAATGGTGGATAGATATAAACGATGGAAAAGAAAATGATTGTATTCAAAATGAATGTATTACGCCGGATGATCTTCTTTATTTTGAGATATTAGAAAAAATAAATAATTATTTAGAATTAAAATATGCAGTTAAAATAAAAGAGCAAAAAGACAAAATAATTGCAGATAATTCGATGAGTCATCAATCAAAATATGATGCAGCAGTATTATTTCTAGAAATAAAAATTTAAAATGAGAAAAACAGCGATAGAAAAAACTTTGGCAGGTATAGCTCCTACACCAGACTTTAAATTAACTAGAATCTTTCGACATAAATACAAAGGATATTTTGTTGGATTCGCAAGAGAAAATAACAACTATAGTTTTTATGGCAGATTAATACAAAACAAAAAAACTTTAAAAACTTCTTGCTGTGATAGTTTATGGTTTTATGAAGAATTTTGTGAAAGCTCTTTAGAAGAAATAAATAAAGAATTGGAAGAGGAAGAATTGGATAAAATCGGATGGGAATGTACTCATAACCAATGAAAGGATTCAATATGAAAACTTGTGACACTTGTATAAACAATTTCTTAAATTATGAGCCGACTAAAAGAGGTAGAGGAAATCCCAAAGTATGTATAGATTGTATCAAACACATTATCCGGGAAACAAAAGAGGAAGACTGCTTTAAAAATTATTCACCTATTCCACCTAGCAACGATCCAGCAGCTCACATGAGGAGAATAATTTTAGATAGCGAATATGAGGAATCTAAATGAGAAAAAAAGATGTATTAGCTAAGATTAATAAAGCTTTAGAAATACAATATTCTCAGCTAATGGAAATAACAATTCATGATCTTAATAATGAAGAAGTCTATGGACCTACAGACAAAATAAAAGTAATCGAAAAATGGGATTATGATTATTGTATGAATGCTGTTGATATATCATCCAGAATTAAGGCATTAAAAGATTTACGAGAGGAAATTAAAAATTTAAAATGAAAGTTTATTTAACTTGTCCTATTTGTGGAGACTCAACAGAAGAAAAAAACTGGACTAAAAGTAGAGATTCAATGATTTGTCCTATCTGCAGAGAATTAACCAAACAAAGTATTTTATATGAAGAATCAGAGGAAGAGGATTTAGATGAATAAAAAATTTAATTGTCCTGCTTGTTTAGCTATTATTAATCATGTTGATTTTAATCCTTGCGGAAACGCTACTCAAGAAGTAACGGTTGATGAAAAGTTAATTGTTACCTATAAGAATATATTATCTAATGATGGTTACGATTTATTTGAATGTCCTGAATGTGGAAAAGTAATCGCTCAATCAGAAGAGGAATTGTTAGAAGTAATCAAAGAAAATTTAGTTGAGGAGTAAGATGGATAATTTAGACTTTGAAGAATTTGAAGAAAGTAATTTTGAGGAAGATGTATTAAATGAATTAGCGAGAGAATTTGAGTCAAAAGTATTAGTAGCGATTAAATCTCATGTAAAAGAATATTACGAACAAATACAGAAAGAGAATATAGAACTAACTAAAACAGTTCAAGAATATCGAACAAAGGAAAGAGAAATTAGTGATTTAAAATATCTATTGAATCAAGAAAAACAAGATTTGGAAAGTAACTTTTTACGTATGAAATTTAAAGAAGCAACCAAAGATTTATTTGGTATTTGTTGGGGAGTAGAAATTAAATATACAAAAAAAGAAAAATGCAATTTATGTGATGGTTCCAGAAAAATAACATATACAGCAATTAATGGTAACTCAATACAAGCTGATTGTGAATGTGCAAAAACTATTTGTACTTATTATCCCATTAAATTGGAATTATTTGATTTAGACATTACAAAAAGCAATAGTCAACCATTTTCTTTGGTAGCAAGATTTAGTAATATCTCAAATACCTATAAAGACAATCAATTAGAAACAGTATCTTTTAAAAATAATAACAAGATAAGAGATAAGTTTGATCCATTGATAACTCACTATCCGAATATTTACAGCACTTTAGAAGAATGTCAAAAACATTGTGATTACAACAATAATAAAAAAGAAGGAAAAGAATGACAATCAAAGAAAGACCAAAATTTTATATCATTGATTCACTTGGAAAAAAGAGAAAAATAGTTTCTTGTTCGCAATGTGGATTTGCTGAATTTCAATGGATTTGGAGAGTAAGATTTTTTACTTGTGGAGATAACAAAAAACAATTGACATATTATTACAGAAATAAAGGTAAATTTGTATATTTATTCCCACCAAAAGATGGTTGTCCTAAAGAAATAAAGGAGAGTAAAGATGAGCTTCAAAAGTGATGTTCAGTTATTAAAAGATAATGGAGAAATCAGCACTTATTGTTTGGATCAGTTGTTAATTATTCATAATCACTACAAGAACAAGCTGATAAAGAAATTGGAAGCAGGAATTAAGATTTATCAAGAAGCAGCAGAAAAAGGCGATTATCATCCTTTAGCTCAGGTTGGCTTAAAGTATGCTATTGATAGAATTAATGAAGATGAAGAAGAAAAGGAGTAGTAAAAATGATTGGTAAAACAAGAAAATCAATAACGCAAAAACAATTCATAAAGTATTTAGATGGATTGGGTGTTCCGGCAGATCAGTTAAGAAGATTTGGAGGAAAAATACCGAATAGAACTAAAAGATACGGTATTTGGCTTTATGTAAATAATCGAGTTAGATTTGATACAGCATTCGATACATACAAAATGCACATACAAGGACGGTTGTAATAATGAAAAATAAATTAACAAGAATGGCATTTATAAAGAATCTAAACAGAAAAGGCGTTCCTAATGGATTCTATCGAAGAGATGGTGGAAAAGTACCTAACAATACAAAATACTTTGGAATGTGGCTATACCATAATGATCCTATAGAATTTGAGAAATTATGGAAAGATTGGATTAGTAGAAATAATAAAGTAGTTAAAAGAAGAACTTTTTCTAACCAAGACGAAGAAGACAGAAGGATTTTCTGGGGTTCAGCTTTTGATTTTTAGCAATTTAATCCAACAAAAGATAAAGTTTTGCCATGAAGGATTTATATCGATTATTCAAGACAACTTGGTTAACTATCGATTAAATAGTGATAAATTCTTTCGATACAATATGAATAAATTACATAAACAAACAGCTTTGGAAGCATTTGGTAAATCATTCGTTTGGCAAGGTTCAGAAGATGAAAGAACCTTTGAAGATTTTTGTAATTGCAATGATCTTTTTACTATTGATGAATTTAATGCTAGATATAAAGAGTTAATGAATAATTTAGTAATAAAATAATATTTGATTAATTAAGATAAATACCTATAATTAATGGTAAGATGAAGATGAAAAAAAATGAAAAAAGGATGAATAAATGAGAACAGATGAGATTATACAAAAAATTAATCAACAAATCTTAGAAGCAATCGAGGAAGGTACAATTCCTTGGAAAAAAAGATGGCTATCCTTAAACCTTAAAAATGGGGTTACTGATTATTCATATCATGGAATTAATATATTTATTTTGGCTATGAAAGGTTACGAGGATCCTAGATGGTTAACATTCAATCAAGTCAAAAAAATCAATGGTCATGTATTAGCTAAAGAAAAAGGAACAACCATCATTTTTTGGAAACCTATCGAAATCAAAAAAGACGACAAAAAAGAAACAATACCACTATTAGAAAGTTACACGGTATTTAATGTAAAACAATGTGAAGTGGATATAAAACTACTAAAACCTATAGAAGATACAGGAATTGAGAAAAACATTAACGCCGAATCAATAATCAACAATTACAAAGATTGCCCGGAAATCAGAACAGACAACGATGGTTATTATGCACCGGTTGGAGATTATATAGGAATACCACCTATTAATAGATTTGTCACTCAAGATGCCTATTATGAAGCTTTATTCCATGAGTTAATTCATTCTACCGGGCATGAATCAAGATTAAATAGATGCATTAGCGATAAGAGACCGACTAAGGAAGAATATAGTAGAGAGGAAATGATAGCTGAGATGGGAGCTTCTTATTTATTAGAACTATCCGAAATACCTTTTCCAATCAACATGGCTGCTAATTATATCAATGGATGGTCAACAGCAGTAAAAGAGGATAAATATCTATTCATCAAATCAGCTAGTCAAGCTGAGAGAGCATTACGGTATATTTTGGAGGGCAAAACAAATGCCTAAATTATGGAGTAAAGATACCAGAGATAAATTTTTAAAGTTATTTGGAAAAGACATCAACTTTTTCAAAGATACAGTATTAATGGAATGCTCCGATTTAGAAGAATTTGACCTTTTTAAGTTAGATGAATTTTTAACTATTCCCGAGAATGAAACATTACATGATTTTATTTTTAAAACAAAAGGAGAAGAAGCATTGAGTTTAATTGAGAGGTTAGTAAAAAATAGTAAAGAGTTGTATCAATGAAAAGAATTACAATATTCAATAAGCGGGATACATTTAAGCTAGTCAATCCAGTAAAATTTAGCAATACTGAATGCACATGGGATTTTAGAAAAAATGGATCTAGGATCCATCATGGAGCTATTTTGACTAGAGAAGAGCAGACAATTAGTTTTCCTTTGATAGGATTAGTAAATAGTTTTGACGTAGTGGAAATTTCAGATGTTTTATTTAAAACCATGATTAAGATGGAATCCGAACTTTTAGGAGATAAAAATGATACCAAAGGTTAAAGGAAAAAGCATTGAAGAGGATACAAAAGGTGAATGGATTTATGGGTATGGTAATATATTCGGAGAAGAAACAGCAATCATGATTCCAACAGCAACCATGGAATCATGGTATTGTATAAAAGTAGATCCAAAAACCGTATCAATTTATTCCGAATGGAGAGATATCGACAAGAAATATATACATGAAAACGATATCATAACCATTGAAGATAAATCACCAAAAGATTTAGTGTTTCTGGTTGTTGAATTTAAAGAAGGTTCATTCAAAGTTAGAAATCCAAAAGGAATCACTTGGACCGGAACTTATTTGAGATATATCATGAATAACAAAGATGATTTCAACCCTAGAATGGTTGGAAATATTTTTGATAATTCGGAATTGGTGAAAGAAAAATGAACCGATATAAATATCTCTATACTTTTCACGAAGAACAAGGAGTTACTAAAGATCATGGTTTGGTAAAAATAACTGATGATAATTATGTGGTAACAAAAATAAATCATGAATTAACACCTTTAGAAGATTATGGAGACTATTTATTAACACAAAAACCAGTTAAAAATCCATATAATATCTGGCTATCATTACAAGCAAGTCAATTTAATAAGGAGAAGTAATGCTTATCAAAAAAGGAACAATAATAAAAGTTAGGCATAACAGAAAAGGAACTTTTTTAGCTATAGTTACTACTGATTTTGATACAGAAAATATCGATTTCTATCCTATAAAATTAACTAAAAACGAATATGTTAAAGGAAGTTCAGAAGATTGGAAAGGTGGCGATGAAATTCCTTGTAGAAGACAATTTTGCACGATCGAAATAGTTAATAAGGAGTCCTAAGTAATCATGAGTAATAAAGATACATTGCATCAATATTATCCTTATGAAGTAGTCAATGAGTTATGCCCGAAATGTGGAATTGAAGTAGAATTAGCTGTATCGTTTGTTATTCAAAAATGCCCTAGCTGTGGAAAATCTATTTATCCATGCTCGATGTGCATTCCGTCTAAAGTTGAATGTTCTAAATGTCCATTAAAGTCAGGAAGGAGAAAAAGAAATAGTTAACAATCAGACAACTATCGAATGGGTCCTAGATAGTCAAGGCAAACCGGGATTTACTTGGAATTTTGCAACTGGATGTATAAACGAATGTTTTTATTGCTTTGCTAGAAAAATGGCAAAAAGATTCCCGAAAATTTATCCCTATGGATTCAAACCAACTCATTCAGAAAAAAGATTAAAAGAAGATATAGAAGTAATCATCAAAAAGAAAAAGGAAACAGTTATTTTCCCGGGTTCTATGGGTGATTATTTTTCAAATTGCGATTGGATAGATAAAGAAAATCCTGAAATAATCTATCAAAATTTAGGATCAAAAGTTATTAAATCTTGTATGAAAATTAATATTGAACGAGTATTGAATAGTAAAAAGCCTCATAGATTTTTATTTTTAACGAAAAATCCAGAAGGATATTTAAGAGTAATGGCTAGATTACAAAACGATCCAGCCACATCTTATATATATAGAGAATACTTTTGGTTTGGCTCAACTATTGAAACAAACTTTTTAGAAAAAGATATGATGAGAGTAGATTTACTCAACGAATTGAAAAGAAAATATAGAGTAAATACATTTGTTAGCTATGAACCTATGTTGAATTTTAACGATATATACACTTTTGGATTGGAAGATATTGACTGGATAATTATGGGTGCTTTAAATAATTCCGGGCATCCTGACTTTTTAAATATCGATATGGTCCAAGCTATCAAAGGAATCAGTATAGTAAACGAACATATATTTCTAAAGGATAGTATTATTAAAAATATTGACTCTACCAATTGTGATGGTTCTAGTTTGATTAAAAGTTATTCAAGAAGTGATTTAGACAAAATTAAAGAAATGAGGTACATACCATGGATAACAAAACAGCAGCAGTAATTTTAACTACTGGCTTAATTGCAGGAATGGAAGAAATAAAAAAAACTAAGCAAATACAGAATATTGACCCCTTTTTAAAAGGTAAAAGAAAACAGAGCCATCACTCAGTAACAAAACGATTAAAAATAGCTAAAAAATATGGAGTAACCAAAAGACCTAAAACAGCAGCCAAGAATAGGAAAAGAAAATGATCCATGGCTTCCTAGCTTCAAGAGATTGGTTCAAAAAAACAAAACAAAAGTTTTTGATGAACCAGATATATCTATTTACTGGTGGTAAAAGAGGGAGCTTTTTAATCTTAGATAATGGCAAAATTTATCTATGGATGGGTTCGGTTTCCGAAACATTAAAAAGTAATTGTTTAGGAATAACCAATACTGTAAAAAACCTTGAGTGGAACGTAACTATTTATGAATCAGGAAATAAAAATGATACATATAAAGTATGAAAAAATCCTAAAAGATTGTATTAATGGATATAAAGGACCTTTATTTGGCGCACCGGGAAAAATACAAAAAAAGTATTGTAAGCTTTTTATTTTTAATCAAGATATAGGATGGTATTGTAATGCTGGAGGTGGACATACTGAACCTTCTGGAAATTCTTATCCAACTAAATTACCAAGTCAGAATGGTTGCCCATTAAGAGTAAAAGGATATAAAATAGTAAAACAAGGAGAAAAAAAATGAATGAGAATTATATTACATCAGATATAGGTATCGCTTCTTTATTAACAGCTTTAGACTTCAAGATAGAAAAAATTGAAAGAGAAAACAATAAAAGATGCCAATTCCATTTTTTAGGCGATTTAAAACAATTCGAGGAATTAGCTAAAAATTACTGGAATTACAGTACACAAGTTGACGCTCATAAATTTTATGATTCGATGAAAAACCTTAAAAATAGAATTTATGGATTGGATCGAAAATGATTGATAAAGACATAACATTCTTTATTATTGTTTGTATCTTTGTATTGCTTTCAGAATTAATCAGGAGTAAGAAATGAAGATTCTTAGTAGTTATCAAAACTATTGGCAAAAAACTTTTACTTATTATGGAGGGAAAAAGCACTTGCCATTTAAAGTAAAACAATGGATAGAATTACACAAATATGAATTTATATATCCATGGTATTTTGGAAAAGAAACTAGATACAGTCAATTAGTAATTGCAATTAATATGCCAAAAATTACTGGCAAAAAACTAACTTATTATTCATGGATTAAAAGAAGATTTAAAAAATGAAAAAAATAAAAATTGATTGGAAACAGCCTATAGAAATGTTTACTGGAATAATTTATGAATCTGCAAAGATAGTTAGAAAGCCTGGAATGTGTAATAGAGCTTATGGAGTTTCAACAACTAAAATAATGCATCATAAAGAAATTGTAATATTTACTGAAGGAGGAAGATATTTAACTTGTATCAATAATAAATATGTTTTTTCTGGTAAAAAAGATTCATACAAAATAAGAAATAAGGAATCAAAATGAGTTCAATGTTTCCTGCTTGCCATTATTCCGGTAAAACCTGTGAAGGAATTTGCTACTTACCTAATGCCGAAACAGCAACTTGCTGTCAATTATGTAATTTATCTGGTAGATGCTGGATGGAATGTGAAACATCCAAAAATATAGATGCAGAAGAAAAAAAGCAAGAAATCGAAATTGAGGTTACTTGGAAATGATTTGCTATATAGTAGATGAAACAGATACAAAAAAATGTAATTTTAAATTTTCAAATTGTCCTTACTCAAAAAATATGTGCTGTTGGAATTGTTTAACAATAATGGATTGTTTACAAGGTTGTCATTATGCAAAAAAAGATATAAGAAATTCATGGAGCTTAGAAGAATTAGGTAAAGATTGGGAAAAATATGGTGATGAAATTTACATCAATATGGAGTAGATGATGATAAATATTTTTAAAAAAATAAGAAACTTTTTAATTTTAAAATTCAGAAAACAAGAAACATTAAAAGATTGGATTGATTGGTATATTAGAGAAGGAAAAATAAAAAAAGAATGGCTTTATTCTGAACCTGACTATCATTCAGAAGGATTTTATCAATACAATGCAGAATGGCAAGAGGTAAAAAGTGAAGATAAAAGATTTATCGGTTGAACAAATTAAAGAAAACTATCCACAACTTCCTAATGTTATTTTTGAATGGGATAATTACGCAGTTAAAAATGGAGTCGATTTAGGTTCATCGGTAATTGAAGAAGTTGAAATTACTGGTTGGACTTTTAACAAAGGATTAAAAGTTAAACCTTCTAATTTTGGTATATCTATCATGTTTATTTATCAAGATCATGAATATTGGCAACATTTAAACAAGTATTTTGGAGAATTAACAAAGAATATATATTTTGACGTTGAAATCATCGAGAATAAAGAAAGAGAAGTTAAATAGAGAAAGGATTAAATTGAAATGATTAGTAAATACAGAGGGAAAATACTACATAAAACTTTAAGAGAAAATAAGTGGATTTTTGGAGATTTAAAAACCTCAGCATCTACTAAAGGAAATTTTTATATTACCGAGCATTCAAAAGATTCTTATTTTGAACCAGAAGTAGATCCAATAACAGTTGGTCAATATATCAATACTAAAGATCAGTTAGATAAAGAATTATATCCGGGAGATTTATTAACTAGCAATTTGTATCCATTCGATCAAGATGATTACCAAATAGTAATTGTATGGAATAAAGAAGATATTACATATAAAGGACTAACACTATTAACGGCAAAAGGAATTGCAAAACATCTTAGAGGAGCTAGTGAAGGAGAAACAGTTGAATTAAGCGAACTGAGATATTTCAAAAAAATTGGAAATATTTTCGATAACCCAGAAATGGTAACTAAACAACAATTAAAAATGATCAAAGCAGAAAATAAAATTAACTGTTATATTGTTCCTTACATCAAGAGGAAAAAATGACAGCTCAAGATATTACTAAAGTTATCCATGAACGATGTAGGAATCGAGGAGAACATTGTTTTACAGAATTAAATATCCCGGGACAAAAAGGTCGACTAGATGCCTGGTCGATAAAACCTTCATGGGGCAAAGATCAAATAACCGGGTATGAAGTTAAGGTAAATCGTCATGATTTCATTCAAGATGATAAATGGCAGAGATATTTAACGACTTGTAATAACTTCTATTTCGTTTGTCCTACCAATTTAATTAATATTTCAGAAGTACCGGAAAGTGCTGGTTTATTTTATATATCCGAAAAATTAACAACAATGCAATGTAAGAAAAAAAGTCCTTACAGAGAAGTAGTTTTGGATTCTACTTTTTTGTTAGGAATATTAATCAATCGATTGTCCGATAATGCTTTGAGTGATAAACCAAAGACAAGACAAGAAAGAATTAAAGAAGCGATTGTTAATTTACAGAATGAAAAACTTGGTCAATATTGGGGTAAAAATTACGGACATAAACTTTGGATGAAATTGGAAGAAATTAAAAATACTAACGACAACTTAGAAGAGCAAATCAAACAATATGAAGAAGTAAAAAAGTTCTTGGAATCAGCAGGAATACTTACAAATGAAAATCATACATGGAATAGTTATAAACAACAATTAGTCAGAAAACTGGAAGAAGAAAGCAGAGATTTTAAACGTAATAGCAAACAATTCAAGCTTGAATTAAATAACTCATTAGGGGAATGTGGGTCAATTTTAAGGACTATAGAAACAGTTAAAGGCAGAATGGAATATTTATTGAAACAGATCGAAAGAATAGAAGAACCAGAAGTTTCTCTATTTAACAATGACAAGGAATAATAATGATACAAATTAAAAAAGCTACAGTCGGAGTAATCAAAAATTTTAAAGATGGATCTAAAGAAATTACATTTACGATTGATCGAAAAAGACAGACCCAAGAATTACATGAATTAGATGACTTATGGAATAATGAAGTCATTATTTGCATATTTACCATGGATGAAGCTAGAGATATGGTTATCAATGAAGGATTATTAAATAATGTAGAAATAGTCGATGAAGAATCAAATTATACCAAATTAACGCAGACAATCTTTTTATTAATCAAAAATACAGGATTAGAGCTTAGAAAAAAGGAAATATATTTAAAATTAATCAACAAAGAATCATTGAGAGAAGCAACAAGCACTGAATTAAATATCATCTATGACTTTTTAATTAAAGATTGTGAACTACCAGTTAAGAATTATTCATTTATGAGGGATAAATTAATTACCCTTTTAGATGAAAAAAAACTATTAAAATAAATTAAGAAAATACTTGATTATTAATTATAAGTCACTATAATTAATAGCAATCAACCAAGAGGTTGTAAATAAAAAAGCCTAGGAGGGCAAAGTGGAAGATCTAAAAAACAGAATAAACAAGATGCTAGAAGGAGAGAAGAAAAGACGTGAAATAGCTATAAGATGGTTGCAGGAAGTAGAAGATATAGTACTACCATTAGCTATTGATATGTGGGGCGAAGATGATGACGAGAATTCAGCTTCAGATTGCCCAAATTCAGTATGGCTTAGAAATAAAGAAAAGAAACAAATCAATCTTTATTTCAGATATAAAATCCATCATGGCACAAACCAAAAAGAAGAAACAGGTTTCTATCAAACAGATGGAGGTAATTATATGGCTTGCTGGGGAACACTTATCAACGAATTAAGAGGTAATTATTTTTGGTGGGCTATCCGATCAATAATGGAATGGGTTGAACTATTAGTAGAAACCATCACAGTTAAAGAAGAGGCAAGAGAAAAGTTAATTAAAAAGATAATAATAGAATGTACGGAATATCGTAAAAAAGATTCAATTTGTTTAAGAACTGGACTAGAAGTAAAGACCTGTAATGGTTGTCAGGAGAGAACAATTTAAATGACATTAATTATAAACATCAAAACCACTGACGATATGACAGCAAGAAACGTCCTAAGAATATTAATTGATTCATTAGTAGATGGGTCTTTAGTAGAAGGTAACGGAAAGTTATTCGATTTAGCCAATAATCCAGTCGGTAGTTATTTCTACAAAAAAGAGGGATCAGCTCATAATTAAAGTCGAAACTCGGAGTAAAATCCGAGTCGGTTAGAAATAAGTTACTAACCCTGATGAGACAACTTAAAGGAGAGTAAAAATGAATGGCAATACAGAAATAGAATTTAAAAATGGATCAAGCTATACAAGCTGGGAATATGTAAATAAAACTACACAAAAATTAGGAAGTCTAGTCAAAGCTATCCAAAAAAGAGAAGACTATCATAAATACGCTTTAGTCCTTTTTGAGAGTAAAGAAGGAAAATAATCATGGACGGGAAAGAGATGAGAAATAAAATCACAGGTTGCTTACTTGGCGGAGCTTTAGGTGATGCATTAGGCTATCCTATAGAATTTTTAAGTTTTAATGCGATTCAGACCCATTATGGATATTATGGAATACAGGACCCAGAAATAGATCTTAAAACCAAAAAAGCATTAATTTCTGACGATACGCAAATGACTTTATTTACAGCCGAGGGATTAATTATAGCTGATAAAAATATAAGAGATAACCGAGAAGAAACCATTAATTTTATTTATCAATCTTATTTACAATGGTTAGCAACGCAAGGCTATCCAAATAAATCAACTAACAAAGATAGTTTTTTAAGTAGTATTCAAGAATTATGGAAAATTAGATCACCGGGAGAAACTTGTATTAAATCTTTATTAAGTAATAAGTTAGGAACAGTAAGAGAACCGATTAATGATAGTTCTGGTTGTGGTGGTTTAATGAGAATCGCCCCGGTAGGATTGGTTTATAGACATGATGAATCCTTTGAAGCTGGATGTCATATAGCAGCTATTACCCATGGTTCAGAAAAAGCATATATCCCGGCTGGATTTTTATCTTATTTAATTAGTTTACTTTTGATGGGTTATGACTTAAAAGTAGCTATATTAGAATCAGCAAAAAGAGTAAGCAATACTCTAAATAACTCTACTACCTACAAAGCATTCCAGGCAATTAAATTTGCGGAACAAACTAGAAAGCATACAGATCAGGAAATTATAGAATTTATTGGTCAGGGATGGATAGCCGAAGAAGCATTGGCAATTGCTATTTATTGTTCGTTAAAATATCAACATAATTTTAAACAAGCATTAAGAGTAGCAGTTAACCATTCAGGAGATTCAGATAGTACAGGATCCATTACTGGACAAATCTTAGGAGCTTATTTAGGTTCAGATAAACTTCCTACGGATTGGATAAATAGAATTGAATTAAAAGAAGTAATCATTAACACAGCGGAAAAACTTAATCAATTAAAATTTAGGTATATGCATAATGACGATTAAAAAAGACCCGATTCAATATGAAATAAAGATTGAAACAGTTAGATTACATTCAATACAAATAAATTTAAAAATTGATGATTTATGCACCAAAGAAGATGTTGAAAACCAGATGGCAAGATTAGTTGTTAATTCATTAGTAAAATCTAACATTATCAAAGTTAATTGGAAAAGAATTACGGAGGATTAATTTGACCGATATATTAACAAAAAAACAAATTATGTCTATAGCTTTAAAGGATTTAAAAAAACAAAAATACAGAATATTCTCTCCTAAGAAATGGAAAGAATTAGAAAAAAAGTTTATGGAAGAAGGATGTTATTGTATGTCTTGCACAGATATTTTAAATATTCTTAGAGAGGCAGGAACAAAATGAGAATATATGGATTTATGCTAAGAAAAGAAAATGATAACTTTTACGAATTGGATAAAAATCACAGATTAATCGAAATAAATGCGAAAACAGAACAAAACGCTTTTATAAGATTGGCAAAAAATTACTGGGAAGTAATCGAAACTCATAATTATATTGAAATAATGGGAGAAATTGAAAAGAGATAGAAAAAATGAAAAAAATTAAATCTTTAATCTATAGCATTATAGTTGAAGAAAAATTACTTGATTCAAAAAACGGAGAAATAATAGAGTTTTCAAAATTAGTAGGTAACTCTTCTGTAAGAGGAACTCATTACGATGATAGAGATTCAAACAAAGAAACCTACGCTCTTTGGTATAGACAAGGAAACAAAGAAATTAATTCTAAATATGTGATAGAGATAAATTATGAGGAATTCAAAAATGACTGATGAAGAAATAAAAATAAAAAAAGAAAGAATAGCTAAAAATAGAGTCAAATTATGCAAAAAAAGAAATATTGATGATTATTGCTGGTCGTGTTGTGGAAAAGAAAATTGTGAAAAATATAAAAACTATGAATTTAAAAGATATATGAGGGAAGATGTTTAATGAGTCATACATGGGAAGAAATAAGAAAAGAACAAGCCATTCAATATTTGAAAACATGTGAAAAAGCTAAAAAGATTAATAGATGTGATATTGAACATTGTTATTGGTGGAAAGAAAATAAGGAATGGATTAAAAAAGCTTTAGAGGGAATGAAGATTGAAGATTTACCTGAATCATGTTGTACTGATGAGTTAAAAGCAGACTTACTTAAAAATGCTGTATACAAAAAATATGTAATTAAAGCTACTCTTGAAGATTTGGATGAAATAGTTGAAATTGATGTTGATGGAAAGACAGAGGAAGAAATTGAAGAGGAACTATTTGAATTTATTGAAGAAAAATTAAGTTACGAATTTTATAAAGCAACTAAAAAAGATTTAAAAAATTATGGATGGAAGAATAAATAGAATGGATATGTACCCTAAAACCGAAGAAATAATAGAAATTAACCATCAGCTATATTTAGCAAATCAAGAATGGTCAATGGTAGCTATAAAAGAATTAGCATTTAACTATACAGTAAAACAGATCAGATTGCTTTTTAAAGAATTATTTGCAGATATAAAAGAGTTAGATGAATTAGAAAGAATGCATCATTTATTAAAATTAGTCAAAGAAGGTAGGAATTAAATGTTATTAGAGATGATCTTTTTCTTAATATTTTGGTGGTTAATACTTTTTCATCCAATATATGCAACAGCCATCGTTATTTTATGCATCATCTATTTATTATTGTTTGATTTAACCGATTCAAGGAGAAAGAAAAAATGAAAAAATTAATATTACTTACAGATGAACAGAGGGAATTTCTAAAACTTGAAATAAAGTACAATCAGGGTCATTATTTTCCTGAAGACGATGGTTATAAAACTTGTGAAGAAATCTTAAAAGCTCTCGATAGGGATGTTAAAAAAGAATTGATTCTTAAAATGGATGTAAAAATACAACAAGATTGGCTAATAGCATTAGATATACCACCTATGGCACAAAAAAATAGAGGGTTAAATCTCGGCATTAGAAATTGTCAAGAAATTATCAATGACTTTGTAAAAGAGGAAAAATGACTGAGAAAGAAAAAACACTAGCTGAGGTAAAAATAATTTCTTGTTTAAATAGTGAAGAAGTATTTACTTTAACAATGGCTGTAGCTAATTGCATTCTCTGTCGTAAGAAATGCACAGAATATAAAAACTATCGTGATTATCTCAAAGAAAAAAAGGAGAACAAATGAATATTTGGACCATATTATGTCTAATTATTATTGCCTGGTACATCTTTTTTATACCTACTATATGTTTGGATATAGCTAAATGGAAAGGTTATCCTACTACAAGATGGTATTTTTATGGATTACTAATGGGTCCGATTGCTTTATTAGCTTTGATAGGATTACCTGATCTATATCAAAGAAAAATACAAAAAAGCAAATTAGAAATGATGGATAAAATATTAATGGCAATACAGGATTTAACTGTTAGTAAAAATTGAAGTAATTAAAAATAGTATTAAAATACATACTTATATAAGTCTTTTTTGAGGTAAAAAATGGAAGATAATAAAGTAATTAAAGTTGGAAATTTAGCAGTGATCGGGGATAGAGACAAAGTAACTACTTTAAACGAAGCAATCAAAACGGAAAAAATAACAAACACCAACGAACTTTTAGCAGAGGTTAAAAAATCAGTAGAATCAATCAGTTATCCAAAAGAGTCATTTCAATTTAATAGTGGAGCAGAAGCCATGAGAAAAGTAGTTTTAACTCTATTGGATGGCTATAAGAAGTTAATTTAATGAAACGTGATTACTACTCAAGAGAAATTGAAACGAAAAGATTACTTGCTCCAAAAATATCAATTATTCTTTGTTATGAGGAAATACGTGACATCTTATCAATGATGGAAGAAAATACAAATACTTTAATTTCTTTGGTTACATTACGAAAATTTGAAGAAGCAGAAAGAAAACTAAGGACAAAATAATGAAAAAATATAATGAAACCTTGATGCAGTTCGCAATTACTAAGGATAAATTAAAGATGGAAATATCCTTAAAAAATATAAGCTTTCTTTTTGAAAACGATCCTACACAAGACCCAGAAAAGCTAGTTACAATTAAACGTGGAAAAATGCAAAAATTTGTAGAATGCTTAGTTGAATTTATGATGGATAACCCAGATCCAGATTCCAATGATGTTAACTGGGGAATTCCTTTTAGTTCATTCTTTCAAGAAGTATTGGATGGTTTAGGAGTTTCTGAGGATTTATGTAAATACCCAGATTTGGAAGAAGATAATGAATAATAGTAATAAACCAAACAAAATTGTTGAGTATCGTTTAGATTTAGTAAAAATTGAATCCATGAGTAGAGAGAAAAAACTAGACTTTTTCATCTTCCTTTTTTTAAGAATGGTTTTTGCTGTTACACCAGATTTCTTTCTACAGTTACCTTTTGAATATAAAGATTTGTTTCAGCCAATTAATCAAGAGCAAATGGAAAAAGAAAAAAGGAAGGTACAATAAATAAATGTATGTAATTAAGGTTGCAATCAAAGTCGACAACGCACATCATTTACCTTTTTATCATGGAAAATGCGCTAATATCCATGGACACACTTGGAAAATTATTGTTAGTTTAAGTTTTGAGAAATTAAACAACGTGGGATTTACTGTTGATTTTTCAAATTTAAAAAGAGATCTAAAAGAAATGATACCTGACCATAGAGACTGGAATGACTTTTTAAGAAATCCTACAGCAGAAAACATCGCTAAATACCTTTTTGATCGAGTTAAAGACGAACTAAAACTACCTATAAGTCAAATAGAAATTTATGAATCAGAAGATTCATCAATTATTTATAACGAGTCGGAGTTAAAAAATAATGAAAACTTATAAAATACAAGAAACATTTGAATCGATTCAAGGAGAAGGTAAATACTCAGGTGAATTTGCAACTTTTATAAGATTTTATGGATGCAATCTTTCTTGTATTTTTTGTGATACTCCTCAAAATTTAATCGATGAAAGAAAAACTTCATTAGCTGGATTAATATCATATAAAAGAAGAATGAGACAATTATATGTTTTAACTGGCGGAGAACCATTACTACAAGTCGATAATGAATTATTAGAAAATCTTCAATTGAATAGCAGAAAAATCATCATTGAAACCAATGGATCATTGAAGCCAAAATTTAATTTAGAAAGATTCAAAGATTTGTTATGGATTACCTGTTCACCAAAAATGGTAGAAATAAATGAAGAATTAGAACCTTATATCGATGAATATAAGCTTTTAATTACCGAAGGAACAACAATACGAGTCATAGAAAAATACATTAATACTCTAAAAATGGTATCTCTCCAGCCGTTAATGGATAGCAATTATGAATTAAATTTAAAAAGAACTATTGAATTAGTTTCGACTAATTATAGAAATGGAGAAGCTCATTTAAGCTTGCAGATTCATAAAATCATAGGAGTAAAATAATAGAAATGAATAAAGTAATAGTTATTCCTAGAATTGATAAAAAAATTATAAATTGGGAATTAATTGTTGATGGAACTTTAATAGCCAAAGGACATTTTTTTGTTTCCTATGATAAATCAACAATAGAGATAGATAAAATGGTTAATGATGTAGCAAAGAAGTATTATAACATCGATATTAAATGGAGAGAAGGAAAATGAACAACATCCATGTAACGCAAGACATCCAATTAAAAATATCTCAGATTATGAGCTATTTTGGGTATGACCCATCAGCAAAACCATCTTTAGAAGAAACACCTAGAAGAGTTTACGAAACCTTGAAAGAATTATTGACTCCGATTGAATTTAATATGACTACTTTTGATTCAGAAGGATACTCCCAGATGATTATTGAAAAGAATGTATCCTTTATGAGTCTTTGCGAACATCACTTGATGCCATTCATGGGTACAGCTATTATTGCATATATCCCGGATAAATCGATTATTGGTTTAAGCAAGATGGCAAGATTAGTTGAATATCATTCCAAAGGATTGAACACACAGGAATATATGACAGAAAAAATATGCCAGCAATTACAAGATAAATTACAGCCTCAAGGATGTGGAGTCATTTTAAAAGCCAGACATACTTGCCAGATTTATAGAGGAGTTAAAAAAGAGGGTGAAATGATAACTTCATCTTTACGTGGTAATTTTATGAATGAAAAAACAAGACAAGAATTTATGAAACTGGTGGAATAGTGCTTAATTTGTTGCTAGATTCTAAAAATCATAACCCATGGTCTAGACAATTTGAGGATAATTTGATGGATGGATTCAAAATGCTTAACTATCCTTATAAAACAATTAGCATTGATTGTCTATATAAGAAAAGTTTTACTTCAAAAGATTGGCTATTTATCATGAATTATGAAGATTTGGAAGTAGTAAAAGAACTAGGAATTGAAGCGAAATTAATCATGCATAGTCATGGAACTTCTTATAACCCATATGCTTATAATGTAGGCACTTATGAAAGAGAACAATTAAAACAGGTAGATTTGGTTACTACATTAAGCATGAGCCATCAATTATTATTGAAAGATAAAACAAACAGAGCCGAATATATCGGATTCCCTTTACAGCTAGAAATTTTATGGAATTGTTACAACAAATTGCATAAAGAGAAAAAAATTGTTATTGGTGGTCGGATTAGCCCGGATAAACAATTCTATTTGGCAACTTATTTATTGCAACCATTATTGAATAAATACAAGATTGTTTTTTCCATATCGGCTAATGATAGTCGAGAATGGGTTAATTTTTATGATTTAACGAGATTCGAGGAATTAGGCTTTATCTTTCATTACAACACGCAGGAGGAATTTTACCAAGAATTAGGTAATGCTAAATTTTTCTTTACTTGTTCATTAGGAGATACGATTTGTTTATCGTTAGTGGAAGCACAAGCTTGTGGATGCTATTTGTTATATCCAAACATTACTAATGGTTACCCGGTATGGAGAGATTATTTATCGGGAGGATATGAACCATTCAGTCAAGAATCTATTTTTAAATTTATAAAGGAGATGCCAAATTATGAAGTCGACTATTCATTATTTGACAGCAAACAAGTATGCGAACGATTAATAAAATTATTGCAGTAGATATTGACCAAACCATATTCGAGGCTTTTGATTTAAAAACTGGTAAGTCGTCAATTCCAAATTTGAAGATTATTAATGCGATCAACCAGTTGTATGAAAATAACTACATCATTATTTACTCATCAAGATTGGAAGAGGATAGATTTAATACGGTCAGAGATTTAAAAAGTGCAGGTATAAAATACCATGTATTGGTTTTAGAAAAGTTGAAAGCGGATTGTTATATTGATGATAAGGCTTTAAATATCCAAGACATTGAGAATATATTATGAATAGAAAAAAATTAGTTATTTGCGTTTCCGGTGGTTTAGATTCTTTTATTGCTTACCATTATGCACTAATTGAAAAAAAATATAACAAAGAAGACATCCTTTGTATTAATTTCAATATTAACCAGCCATACTTTTTAAAGGAAAAAGAAGCGTTAGATAGCTTTGGTTTTTTAATCCATTACTTAAAAGTAGATCTAATTAGTGAAGAATTTAATAATATACCGGATATATCGAATTACATTATCCCGGGTAGAAATATGATATTTGCATCAATCGCCGGTTCATTAGGTGAGAGAGTATGGATTTTAGGAATGAAATATGAAAACCATATACATATGTATGATAAAAACGGATCCTTTTTTAATAAGTCAACAGTAGCTTTAACTCAGGCATTAGGAGAATTAACAATTGTTGAATCTCCTTTTATGAATTTATCAAAAACAGAAGCAATCAAGTGGGCTTTATCAAATGGAATAACCAAAGAAGAATTAGGGAAAACTACCAGTTGCTACCATGATTTCTTAAAAAGATGCGGGGAATGTTCGTTATGTTTCAAACGATATATAGCTATGAAAGCTAATGGGATTGATGAAGTATATACGAAAGATCCTTTAGAATCTTCTGAGGGTAAATTATTAATCGAAAATTATAAAGAAGCTTTAAGGAAGAATGATTACAGCCACTATTACAAAGAAAGAATTGAAGAAACATTAAATTTACTAGGAATAATTAAATAACCCATGAGTTACCAATGTTTAATTGATAGGTCATTAGTCAGAAGAGATGGAACAAGAGTTATTGATCCTAAAATGTATAAATTCCTTAAAGAAGAAATACAGAAAAAAGGACAATTCTTCACTATTTCAGTCGTAGAAAGCAAAGAAGGAAATTATACATTTTATGACATTATCGATGGTAATACTTTATTGCTAGTTTTAAATGACATGGAACTTGAGGGATATGCCATTAATAAAAAAATCAATGCTATTGTTTATTCAAAAAAAGAATTAGCTGAACAAGCTAATAGATGTAGGATTTAATTTAAAAAAAAGAGGCATACATGAAATATGTAAAAAGGCAGTTAAAAGAGTTAAAGAGTTTTGAAAACAATCCAAGAGTGTTTCCGCAATTTATGTTTGACAAATTAAAAGCAAGTATTGAAGAATTTGGAATTGTTGAACCATTAGTAATTAACAAAAAAAATGAAGTATTGGGTGGCAACCAACGATTTACAGTTTTAATTGAGCTATATGGATTAGATTATTCATTAGATTGCATTTATATTGACTACTTAACATCTTCAAAAGAAAGAGCCTTAAATATAGCATTAAACAGGATTGAGGGAGTATGGGATGTTTCAAAATTAAAAGACATGATATTGACTATCGATAGATTAGATTTAACGCTAACTGGATTTTCAGACCAAGAATTAACAATCTTTATGAATAATTCAACTACCGATAATTTACCAAACGTAATGGAGAATTTCAGCTTTGATTTGGTTATCCATTGTATCAATGAAAAACAGAAAAAAGAAGTGATGGATTATTTATCAGAAAAGGGGATTAGCTATAAATGAATACAAACAAAGAACCTAAATTTACTGAGAGATTGTTGAGCGAATTAATCCCATTTGAGAATAATCCTAGAGTATTGACTGTTGATACTCGCAAACAATTGAAAGATAGCTTGCTTAATTTTGATTTAGTGGAACCTTTGGTAATTAACATAGACAATATAGTTATTGGTGGAAATCAAAGATTATCAGTTTTAAAGGAAATATATATAGAAAAACCAGATACTAAAATCCCATGCATATTAGTTGAGAATTTAACGATTAGCAAAGAAAAAGCACTCAATATAGCTTTAAATAGAATAGAGGGATACTGGGATATAGACAAATTGAAAACTATTTTAATATCAATCGATAAAGATGATTTACTATTAACTGGATTTTCGGATAGAGAAATAGTCATATTTACCACAGAAATAGAAAACGCAGAATTGGAAGATGCAGAAATGGCTAATACTACCAATAAATTTGACATATTGGTTCAATGCAAAGACAAAGAAGAATTGGATATGGTATTAGTAGCCATGAAAGATAAATCAATTAAAGTTACGACTAAGAATTTATAAATTAAATTGGATGGTTAATAATTAAATGAAACTATGTTTAGCTGGCGGAGAAGAAATGATCCATCATTCGGTATTAATTAATAGCAAATGTAAATATTGGTTATCGACATTCGCTCAATCCGAAAAACTGGAAAAGGTTATTCCAGATATAAGCAAAGTATGTGAATTCTTTATTTTAGATTCGGGAGCATTTACTTACCAAAAGAGAAGCCAAAAAAAAAGAATGAATTACCATGACTATATAGAACGATATATAGATTTCATTATTAGACACGAATCGTTCATTGATGAATATATCGAATTTGACATTGAGAATTTGGTAGGATTAACCCAAGTGGAATCATGGCGAGATTATATGACCAAGAGAATAGGAAGACCGCCTATTGTTGTCTGGCATCCATGCCGGGGTTTACCATACTTTGAATTTATGATTAAACATTATCCCTATGTAGCTATAGCTAGAACTAAAAAAGAAGATGCTCCCTATTTTGTCAATATGGCTAACAAGAAGAATGTAAAGATTCATGGATTAGCTATGACTTCTTTAGCTATTATGACTAAAAACAATTTTAGTTCCGTAGATTCTACTTCATGGATAAAAGAAAGTTATTATGGATTAAAGAAAGGTATTGCTAACGAAGAATACAATATAGCTACATTAACTAGAAAGAATGGTAAAGTTACTAATTACACCAATAAGTTATTTTTAAGTAGTCAGCATTGGGTAAAATAGCAAGTTATGTTTGATTCCAAATAGCAAAGGATAAAAAAGGAATTTTAAATGGCAAAATGGGAATTCGTTAAATCTAAATTACCACTAATAGAGCAATTAGCGGAAGAAGAAAAAACGGATAAGGAAATAAGAGCACATTTGAATATTGGTCATAATACATGGCATTTATGGCTAAAAGATCCTGACAAACAGGAATTAAAAGATGCCTTATCTAAGGGCAGGGCTAAATCTATTGGATACAAGGTAAAAACCACAGAAGATTCCCTATATAAACTAGCTAACGGTTATGAATATGAAGAGGAAGACATTAGTTACAAAATAGTACCAATCAAAGTAGATCAAAACGGTGTAGTTGTTGAGATGAAACAAACAATCATGAATAAAGTGGTACATAAAAAAAAGATGCCACCTTCTGCATTTGCTATTAAAATGCTTTTAGCAAACAGAGCGCCGGACAAATGGATGGAAAAATCAAAACAGACCATATTGACTCAGGACGTTACAAACATACAAAAGCTTAATGAAGATTCAGAGGAGGTCTATGATTTCTCAAACCTCACCGATGACGAATTACTTACTTACCAACGAATTAACGAAAAAGCCAAAAAATCCAAAACTTCATGATTATTGTTTAGAAAAAGCAGTTTACGAAAGAAACTTAGCTGAATTTCTAAAGGCATCATGGGGTAATTACGAATCGAAAAGAAGCTTTATATGGAACTGGCATTTAGATGCTATCTGTGAATACTTAACAGCCATTGAACGAGGACAGATACAAAATTTAGTTATTAATGTACCGCCTCGATCCACTAAATCGTTATCGGTAGCTGTTGCTTATCCTTCATGGGTTTGGACTACTAAACCATGGAAACGATTTATCAAAGTTTCTTATAGCTATAGACTATCAACCAAACATAATGTTATCGCTAGAAAGTTAATTAATTCCAAATGGTACCAGAACTACTGGAAAGTTATACTGAGCCATGATACAAACCAGAAAGAAATGTTTGAAAACTTAGATTCAGGATTTATGTTTGCTACATCCATTGGTGGTATGTTAACAGGAGAAGGTGGAGATTGTATTATTATTGATGATCCACAGAAACCGGATGAAGCATTTTCAGAAACAGTCAGAGAGAATGTTATAACATTTTTTAAAAACACTTTGGCAACACGATTAAACGATCAGGAAACCGGAAACATGATATGTATTATGCAACGCTTACATGAGGCGGATGCTGCAAACCATTTTATCAATGAGTTAGGATGGGATAAATTAATCTTACCTGCTAAAGCTGAGGAAAGACAAACCATCTATTTTCCTATAAGTAAGACGTATAAGATAAGAGAAAAAGATGATTTATTGGATCCTATTCGATTAAGCCAAAAGACATTAGACAAGATGTGGGTCAACATGGGTCCTCAATACTTTTCAGCTCAATTCCAACAGAATCCGACACCGGCTGAAGGTATCATATTCAAACAGGAAATGTTTACCCATTATTTCGATGCTGTTCCTGAATCTGCTGAATGGTTCTCTTTCTGGGATATGCCATTTAAAAAGGGAGAAAATACGGCGGAATGTGCTTGTATTATTGCAGCTCAGGATGGAATGATGGTATATATCATTGACTTGGTTCATCGTAAAATGGCATTCACCGATATTTGTAATGAATTCAGGAGTATTCACGACAAGTATATTGAAGTCAGAAAAAAGATTGTAGAAGATGCTGCTGCTGCTCAATCCGTTTCAGATACCTTACATAAAACAATTCCGGGGATTATTTTAGTTAAACCTAAGGGAAGCAAAGAGGAAAGAGCTAGGGCTACTACTGGTTATTGGTTATCCGGCAATATTCTTTTACCTGATCCTTCTTTACATCAACCATGGGTAGAAGATTTTAAAAATCAATTATTAGGTTTCCCTAAAATGATATTAAAAGATATTGTGGATGCTATGAGCCTAGGTATAATATATTGCATGAAACCAGAAAAGAGTGATGAAGAGATGCCTACAGCCATAGAAAAGAATTCATATTGGAAAGGTGGGTAAAATATGCCAGACGATACGACGAGTAACGCTACTTTAAATCCTATGAATGCTACCGAAGCTAAAGATGAAAGAGAACGCTATAGTGTTTATCAGGAATTAGGAGCAGTAGGTCAATTTAGATACGCCGGAGTATTCTTTGAAGAATTCCTAGAAGAACTAAAAGGGCGTAAAGGTGTCAGAACTTATAAGGAAATGACCAATAATGACGATGTTGTCTTTGCTGTCGATCGCTTAATTGAACTGATGATTAGACAAGCTACATTCGATGTTGAACCAGCTAGTGAAGATCCAATAGATATGGAAGCAGCACAATTCCTTAAAGATTGCATGGATGATTTAAATAAAACATTCATTGATTTTATTGCTGAGGCTTTATCCTTCTTAGATTACGGATTTAGTTATCACGAAAAAGTATACAAACTAAGAAGAGGCGATCATCCTGATTTACGAATGAGATCTAAATTTGATGATGGATTAATCGGTTGGAGAAAACTACCTATACGTAGTCAGGATTCCTTATATGAATGGGTTATCGATGAGTCTTCCGATGAATTATTGGGAATGACACAAATGCCACCGCCTAGTTATGAATTAAAAACAATACCATTAAGCAAAGCTATTCATTTTCGTACTACATCCATCAAAGACAATCCAGAGGGTCGTTCTATTTGGCGTGGAGCTTATGAAAGTTATTACTACAAAAAAAACCTAAAGATTATTGAAGGAATCGGTATTGAACGAGATTTAGCTGGTTTACCATTATTACAAGCCCCGGAAGGTACAAATATCTGGGATACCAAAGATCCTAAAATGGTATCTTTTTTAAATAACGCTAAGTCAATTGTACAAAATATCAGACGAGATAAGGTAGAGGGAATCGTTATACCTTTTGGATGGGTTCTTTCTTTAATGAGTTCTGGTGGCTCTAAACAAATTGATACTGATAAAATCATTCAGAGATATGATACGAGAATAGCCATGAATGGATTTGCTGATATGATCCTTTTAGGTCACCAGCAGGTAGGCTCTTATGCATTAGCATCATCCAAAACTAATACATTCGGAGTAGCTATAGGTGCTTATTTAGATATCATTTGTCAGACCATGAATAGCCAAGCTGTACCGGATTTATTCAAGTTAAATGAAAGACATTTTACTGGTATTACTGGTTACCCTAAAATTATCCATGGAGATGTTGAGGTTCCTGATTTAAATGAATTGGCTAGCTGGATCTCTTCGATGATTGCTTCCGGGGTTATTATTCCCGGTCCTAAATTGGAACAATGGGCGAAGATGATTTCAGGATTACCTAAAGAAGATGAAACATACGAACAGCAGGTAGCTCAACAGAAAGAAGAACAGCAGACAGCGATTAATGATTTAAACAATAAAGCTAAACTACAAGAACAGCAACTAAATCAAAAAACCAATGATAATGCTAAATTCTTTCAATCCTTAAAAGATAAAAACAATCCAAAAGCAAATCAAAAACAGCCGGAAATAAAGAAAAGATACTCAACATTCGGTAGCTATTTGAGAATCTAAATGCCTCGCATTTCTCAACGAAATTTAGCTTTACATTCAAGAATGATAAATTACTTGGATAGTAAAGAACCAAAACTGGTTCGATTATTAACTACCTTCTGGAACTTACAGCAAAATGAAATTAGCTATAAAGAAATAGCACAGGCTTTTTTAGTTGGAACCATCGCTGAAAAAATAGTCAATCAATGGAGAATGAATTACTCTCAGCTAGTAGTAACTCATTTTCAACCTTTATTAGCTCAGACGATTAGCCAAGCCATGACCAATACGCAACAGGGATTCAGACGTAATTGGATTGAGGATTGGATAGGTGCTAAACAATGGGTAGATAGTAAAGGCGTTCAATTAGTCAGAGATATGACGAGTATGCAAACAGAAGCACTAAAAACTATTATTGGTTCTACGATTAGTCAAGACAAAGCCATGCATCCTGACCAATTACAATATTTAATCAGACCGGTTATCGGTTTAACCAATAAACAGAGCCAGTCAGTAATGACTTATTATGAATCACTAATCAAAGACAATTACAACAAAGACAAAGCATTAAATCTTACTATCAGATACGCCCAAGGAAAACACAGACAACGAGCTAACACCATAGCCAGAACAGAACTTGCGAATGCTTACAATACAGGCGCAGAGTATTCAGTCAGAGAAGGACAGAAACAAAATTTAATTGGTAATTTAGAGAAGGAATGGCTAACTGCTTTAGATGAAAGGGTATGCCCTATTTGCGGAGAAATGGAAGGTACAAGAATTGGTTTAAATGATTTATTTGTACTCCCGGATGGACGGATGATAACTATTCCTTCGTTGAGCCATCCAAATTGTCGATGCTTATGTGGATTCAACGAGGTATAACTAACCATGGATAATAAAAAAGTAAACAACTATATGGATATGATTTTAAAATATTTTACCTTTGTTTCAGTTCTCAATGATTTAAAAAAAGAAGATTCTACTATTCCAGAAGGATCAGCTAGAGTAATTGAAAGTGAACCATTATTGTTACAAGGAGTTACAAACGAAAAATCGTAACTATCTCGAATGTTCTCCCGGTGGTCTACCATCATTTTATTCAGCATTAATGAGTATTTTCAAAAATGAGTAAAAAGCAGAAAAAAAGAGTAAAATGGAATAATGATTAAAACATTTGATAGATATTTAAAAAAACCGAGAACATTTAAAAAATCTTTAAATGATTTATTCATTTTTAAATTCAATGAATGTCATAGTCCAGAAGACGGAAAATTCTGTTCAGATGATTCAGATAGCAGTAATGGAAATTTAAAAAACGATAAATCTCCTAAATTAATTGAATATGGTCTACCTAGACGGAATGTACCATCAAAAAATATTAAAGCCCAATTTAACAATAGCAAAGAATATGATGTAGAAAGAAATGAATTTAGAAAAGCTTTAGAAACGCATGGAGAAAAATATACAGATAAACAATGGAAAGAAATAACAAAGACCATGAATGATTGGGCTGATTACAATTTTTGTTCAGCTATTAGAGTTTATGAACAAGTCAATGGAAATTATGATTTATATAAAAAAACAATAGAAGCAAAAGATTATACATACAAAACAACTTATAACGGAAAAGAAACAGTAAGCATGGCTAGCAAAGAAATATACGAAACAGTAAAAAGAGAAGATGAAATTATAAATAGCCTATTTGAAAAAGGAGTAATCTTTCAACAGGACATACCAATATTTAGAGGAATTTATTTAGAAGAGGATGATGGAAAGAATTTAATTTTAAGCCTTTTAAACGATAAACCAGTAGGGCAGAATGGCTTATCTTCTTGGACTACTGATTGGGGAAAAGCTAAAGAATTTACTGAAAGTTATACGGATAAAAAGAACGAAGTAAGAATAGTTTTTGAAACTCAAGGAGTAACGAAAAGTATACCTATAACAAGTTTTGGTAAGGATTCTTTTTCAGAGATATTAATAAAAGGTGGTCAGGAATTTAAATTAAAGGAAATACAAGAATATGATATAAAAGACTATTACACTTCCATGGATAAAGAAATTAAAGGAAAACCAATTAAAGATATTAATCAAATAGATGAAACAGAAGGTAAAATTTATAAAGTAATCCTACAGCCTAATGAAAATGTATCCAAATTCAACACCTGCCACGAAGAAGCAGGACAAAGTAATGGTGGTCAATTCTGTAGTGGAGATTCTAGTAATAGTGGCTCATCAAATAAAGAAACATCCGATAATTCCAAAAAAACAACTCATACATCAGAAGGAAAACAATTAATCATGATGGGTCGAAATAAAGTATTAGAATTGTTTCCCTTTGAAAAATCATGGGATTATACATCCAAAAAGGATTGGCGTGATAATCAAATTAAATATGCAAATGAAGAAATAAGAAAGCAGGAAGAATTACTAAAGAATGGAACAGATCAAGAAAAAAAAGAAGCACCATTCAATATTGATTATTATAAACGACATATAGATAGGGAGAATGAAAGATTTGAAGATTACAGAAAAGAATACAATCAAAAAATAATATTAGCCGTTGAAGGTCGAGGTTTATCTACCGAAATAGTTCCCATTAAAGAAGGTAAAGATGCATTATCAATATTTACTGGTACAGAATTTGAAGGAAATAAATTAAAAGAAAATACGATTATGTCTGGAAAAGATGAATGGATAGGAAGAACTATAGAAGAAGTCCCGGAAGTGCAACAATTAATTAATGATATGTATTCCTATTTGAGTGAGAGTAAATATGAAGTAGGTAGTTTTAGATCGGCTGCTCCCAATGAAGAAGAAACTGGTTCCTTAGCACAAATGATGGCTTATTATAAAGGACCAATGCCTAGCGATCCAAATCCATTAAGAACCATGGCAATAGCTTACTACAAAGGAGAAATAAGTCCTGCTGATATTAAAATGCAGACAAGATGGGAAGATAGAAAAAAAACATTATTAGAGGAAATTAATCAAGTAGAAGATTTAGTCAATAAAGAAGGGCATGCAAAAGAATTGGCTAACTGGGAAAAAACTATTATTGATAGATGTAAGCAAGAATTAATAGAAAAAGAATGGTATGAAAAGATGTACGATATTAATATGAATATGAAAAGAGTCCAGTTTTATTCCCAAGAAACAATTAATAGCTTTTTAGGACAAGTACAGGAAACGCAACGTATTTTAAAAGACAGAGCAATTGACGGTAAAATTAAATTATATCGTGGGATCCAAGGTGAATATGCCAATAAGATTAAAGATTTATTAAAAAAAGAAAATGAGATAGAAATAGCTACCTATCCAGTTTCTTCATGGACTAGCGATCTTGGGGTTGCAGAAAGATTCGCGAATAAGAAGGGAATTGTAATCATTAAAGAAATACCTTTGGAAGATATATTACTTAACCATGAAACAACGCCTTATTTAAGAACTTCTGATTTCTTATTTGGTGGTGATGAAGAATACGAATATATTGTAGGAAGCAAAAATAATACATTAAAAATAAGTAAAGATGAAGTCCAATTAAAGAGGGAATTATCTTAAATGACAAAAATATTAATACCTTTAGACATGGATATAGAAAATAGACAATGGTTAAGAGGTAAAGAATTAAAGAGAATTAATCCAAAAACAACTAATGATAAAGATAAAAAAGATAAACCAGTTAGTAAATCAATATTTACCATCAGTAAAGCTTATGAAGATAAAAAACAGGTATTTGGATGGTTTTTAGTTAGTGCAGACTGGGAACAAGAAAATGGAAAATGGGTATTAAAACAGCTTGTTGACCACCAGCAAGATGCTATAGATGAATCAGAACTAGAAAAAATGGCTTATACCTATGTTTTAAAGTATCGAGATTCAGGAGTCATGCATGAGTCAAACAAAAAGATAATCGGCAAATGTATTGAATCCATGTGCTGGACTATAGAAAAACAGATAGCCATGAATATACCGCAAGGTTTAATTCCTATTGGATGGTGGGGAGGATTCCAAATAACAGATGAATCAATTTGGAATAGAATCAAGAATGGCGAATTAAAAGATTTTTCCATTGAGGGTATGGCTACCAGAGAAGAAACAAACGTAGATGAAACTTTATATAAAGTAGCTAAAAGAAAAATAGGAAAGACTTTTGGTTCATTGTTTAAATTCAATGAATGTCACGAAGAAGCAGGGCAATCTAACGGAGGACAGTTTTGCTCTACAGAAGGTTCGAATAGTTCATCCAATACAACTAACGAAAAAACATCAACAAAAGAAACGAGTAGTAGCAATGATAAATCTTTGACTGCTTATCATCCATTAACTTGGATTAAACGCCTATCGACAAAAGAAGTAAATGCTTTAAATAGCTATACATCCGAGAGTTATAAATCAATTAACGAACAATTAAGAAAAGGTAAAGTTGATTCTAAAAATAAAAAATTAATCGAATCGATTGATACAGCTTTAGAAAAATCAAGATTGCAGGAAGATTCTACCTTATATGAAAATCAGAAGCTTTACAGAGCTGCTTATAACCCGGATGCAGAAAAAGTTTTAAGTTCTGCGAATCCTATCGGACAAACTTTTACTGAGTTAGGCTATACATCAACCACGTTGAGTAAAGACAAAGCTTTTCAATTTTTGGATAAGGGAGAACGATTATTTGTTATTGATGCTCCCAAAGGAACTAAAGCTGGAATAATTACCAATGAAATAGGAGCTTTTGGAGATTTAGAAAAAGAAGTTTTATTGGGTCGGGGTAATATATATAAAATAACAGCAGTTGATCGAATTAAAGAAAACTATCATTATCGGGGATTCATGGGCGAGATTAAATCTGGTAAAAGAACCGTCGAATATATACATTTAACTATTGTTAATGAACAAAAAAAAGAAACTGAAAAATCAATAGTAAAGACATTTTTTAAATATATACATACTTAATTAATGATTATGAAATAAATAGAAAAATTGAAATCAGTTAGAATAGGCTATAATTTAGTTAAAAGGAGGATTGACGAGAATGAGAAAAGATAACAGATCAGATTATTACGATAAAGGACATCGTGACATACATTCCAATGATGGGTATGACCAAGAAATCAATGGATTACAGCAAAGAGATTCTAGCAAGTTTCTTTTTGTAAATCCAAACATAACCGCATCAGGGGATGGTACAACTATTAGCACTGCTTATAAGACTTTTAGAGAAGCTATCGCTTTTATAAGAGCACTAAGCACTGCTACATTAAAGAAGGGATATACCATCTATTGTTTAGCTGGTTTATCCTACGAAGTTTCGGGTATAGTCATCGATTTTGATGATTTATTGGTAATTGGTCCAGGAACTTCCGATGGTTTTATCTTAATTGGTACAGGAACGGCAGGAGTTTTGGATGCTGCAACTGACCATTTATTGAAAATCTCGGGAAGTAAAAATCTTTTTGTTGGTTTATCTCTTTATACCTACAAAGATACAAAAGCTGCTGTCTATCTAGGATCAGCAACCGCTACCGATTTCACCGGATCGTTTAACAAATTCCTTAATTGTTATTTATCCAAACAAGCAGATGGTGACGATATGGGATTCGGAGCTTATATACAGGGAGCAAATAATATTGAATTTGCATCCTGTGTATTCAAAGGTTGTAAATCCGGGGCTGTCATGGCTGTTAATTCAACCATCAGAGGAGCTGACGATATTTACATTTCCAACTGTTTGATCGTATCTTGCAAGTATGGTTTAGAAATGGATGGAGATGGTCACGATATAGTCATGGAGAGATGCAGGGTTATTGATGGAACCAATACAGGAGAAGTCTTAACCAAATGTGTCATGACTACCGCTAACCATGCAACAGGTAGTATCCACTTATTAAACAATATGTTTGAAGCTACCGACAAAGCGGCATCCTTTACCAAAACCGGAGCAGGAACCATCGTACACGCTGGTAATTCCTACATCGAGTAGTAAATGAATAAAGTTAATAAGTTAAAAATAACAAATTTGAAGGACCCTGAAATAACCAAAGTTGATTTGGTTGATAGAGGAGCAAATCAGGGTGCAAAAATTATGTTGAAAAAGAGGGGGGTATCCGTGAATTTCAAATTTCCGAAGTTCGGATTAAATTGGTTAGTCCGCAAAAAGAAAGCGGAAGATGTTTTCAACGACAACTATTTAATAGCTGCCACTGCTTTGCATGAAAACATCATCGATCTATACAAAAGCAAAGAGGACAACAGACAGGAGCTAATTCAAAAAAGTCTGGAAGAGTTCTCGGAAATGATCGACACATTACTATTCGATGAAGAAGCCATTAATACGGTGGCAAAATCCAATACAGGATTAATCGAAGTAACAGATGGCATGAGAGCTTTATTGAATAGCTATATCATTAAAGCAAAAACCATGCTTAATGAAGATCCAAAAAACAAGCAAACTACACCTACTGACGAGTTTCCTGATACAGAAAATCCTACTGACGAAGAGTTGGATGACGAAACAAATCAGGATAAATTAGTTAAGTGCGATGGTAATTGCGAATCTTGCAAAGTTTCTAAAGAATGTACAAAAGATACGAAGAAGAAAGGGGTTGAGAAAATGCTGGACAAAACAAAAATGACTCCAGAAGATTTAACAGCTTACGAGAAGCTTGAAAAAGCCTATCCAACAGTAGAAAAAAAATCTTCAGAAACGGAGTTAGAAGCAACTGTGAGAAAATCACAGGCACAGCTAGACGAGTTGATAGCTAAAAACTTATTAGCAGAGCAGACGGTTATAGCTAAAAAGTATGAGATAATTCCTGATACAGATATTAACAAACTGGCTCAGGATTTAGTGGATTTAAAAAAAGCAAATCCAAAAGCTTATGAAAGCACCATAACCATGCTCGACAAATCTGTTGATGCTATCAACAAATCAGGTCTGTTTGATGAATTAGGTCATACTGGTTCAGGCGCAGTAACAGACAAAGACGAAGCATGGGCAAAAATAGAAGTAAAAGCCACTGAACTACAAAAATCTAATCCTGATTTAAAACGTTCAGAGGCTATTGAAAAAGCCTGTAACAGTAATCCTGATTTACTTGATGCATATCAAGGGAAAGGAAAGGTAAAGTAAATGGCTTTAGTAAAAAGAGGCGAAATCGGACAGTGGAATTCTAACCAGCAATTACTCTGCTTACCTTGCGGAGCAGGTGATTTAACCGGAAAAGAGGGTTATTTCGTAAAAATGAATGCTGGTCTAGTTGTTATTTGTGCACAGGGAGAATTGCCTATTGGAGTTTTAACCAAAGGTGGAGCTTCCGGTAGTAACGTAACAGTTTGTGTATTCGGTAGAGTTTTAGCAGTCGCTGATGAGATTGCTGCTGTTGGTGCTATTGTTCAGGTATCCGCAACTGGTAAATTTGAAGCGGTTACTAATGGAAAATACGCAGCAGCTATGGTTCTTCAAGCTGCCGGGGCAGATGGAGACATTGTATGGATCAATTTTATCGGCGTACCAGTTAACTTTACCACGCACTTTGTATAAATAAGGAGGATTAAATAAATGAAATTAACAACAGAATTATTAAAAATGCAGATAATTAGCAAAGCTTATGTACCGAACCGGTATTTAAGCAACGTAGCTATGAACTGGTTTACTGGTCTTCCTTATATTGCACGTGAGATGTTTCCTATCGTTCCAGTAGACGTGGAAAGCGCTTACTACTACGAATGGAATCAAGAAGACTTATGCAGAATAGATATGGTCGAAAAGCCAATGTATGGGAGAACCGATCCTATACAGTTAGGTTTATCGGATGATACCTATAGCTGTAAAGTCAATCAGGTCATTTGCGGTCAGGACCAGTTACAGAATGTCAATTTCAAGAACTCGGCAGCTAAGCCGGAAGTCCAGCGATCCAGATATATTGCCGAACAAGTCAATCTCTTTTTAGATTACACGTTTGGGCAGAAATTCTGGGGAGTAGCCAACTGGACTAACCATATGCATGGTTTAGCCATTGGTCCTGCTGTGCCTGGAACATCCTTTATGAGATTCGATGAATCTTTAGGCGATCCGGTAAAAACCATCAGATACGCCTTGAAGCAAATCGAAATCTCTGGTAGACGTTTAGTTAACAAAATTGGTTTTGGTGCAGATGTTTACGAATGCCTGATTGATCACCCGGACATATTGGACCGAGTCAAACACGCTTCCGGCAATACCACTTCACCAGCCACAGTTAACGAAACTACTTTAGCTGCTTTATTCGGAGTAGATAAGATTATGGTAGCTAAACAGGTTTACAATTCAGCGAAAAAAGGTCAAACAGCGGTCATGGGTCGTATCATCGGACCTAAAGATATGCTGGCTGTTTTTGCTCCTAATGAACCGTCTATTGATACACCTTCTGCCGGTTATTGTTTCGCATGGAACTTCATGGGCGATAATTGGATTAGCATAGCTCAGGGTGACGGTGAGTTTGGAACTCACGCAACATATCAAGAGGGATTAATCTCCATTGATATGAAAAAAACCAGCGATGATTTAGGATTCTATTTAGCTGATTGTGTAAGCTAGTAATAACAAGGAGTAACGAAGAATGCCTAGTTATGAAGTATTAAAAAGTGAAGCAATTAAAAGTGGGGGGAAGTTTATAGAAGTAGGAACAATCGTAACCGAAGCTATAGCGACTCCCCGGTTGATTGAAATATATCTAAACAATGGAACTTTAAAAAAAATATTTACTGAGGAAGAATTAAAAAAGATTAATGTTCCCTTTTTAGATCAGAACAAGGAAGAACATCTTTTGGTTTTAAAAGAAAACCAGATCCAAAACATATTTAGAATCTTACAATGCAAAATTAGTGATGAATCAAAATTCAAAGAACTTTTAGAAACTGTAACGGATTCGGATATGTTAATTGTTTTAGCTACTTCTGACATCAGAAAAAATGCTAAACCATTCTACACAGCTTTAGCTCAGAAATTGGGAGTATAAATGGCTTATACTTATAATATTGCAAACATTATGACCAATACAAAGGATAAAATGAGATTCGAGCTAGGTGACGTTAATACTGATCCTAGCTCGGCTGCATTAACTGATGAAGAAATCATAGCCGTAATTGCTTATTATTCAGATGATTGGTATACAGCTAAATTAAAATTGGTTGAATCTGTTTGCATGAGATTCCAGACAGAAGTATCCACTTCTATTGGTGGAGTTTCTTTTGATTTGTCAGAAAGAGCTAGACGATGGACGGAATTATATGAAAAAATGAAAAAAGAAGTTAATCAATCCAATCCACCAGTTTTATTTAATGAATCCACATTAAGTGCAGAAGAAGGCGGATATATATTTGAAAGAGGAAAATTCGATATTGATTCTGTAAGTAGCGATGATACGGATGGATTATAAATATGTATCAAAAGCCGAGATTATATTGTCCGATCATTAGTTTCTATCAAGCCTTTTACGTAGAGGTAAAAAACACTTCCGTTAATTCCAGAGGAAGAATTATCCGTGATCATACAGAAACCATATTACCGCCAGATTTTACAGGGGTTATTGGTAATGCTAATCAAAAAGAAGTAGTCAAATATCAATCGTTACAGCATCCTATTAGCCATACGATCGTTCACGATGGATCTCCTAAAGCAGAAATAGGAGATACATTAATTCAGGCATCGAATAGTTACAGATACTATATTCAATCCATAGAAACAGCTAGAAATGGCTGGAAAACTGTTTATTATTGTTTGCGTCAGGAATTTGAGGTTAGCCATGATTAGTAATAATGACGAATTACCAGATGTATCTACGATAACTGACCAATTGTTAGACCAGATTAAAGATCAGGCAGCTTCAAGATGTTTTAGATCTTCAAATGTTTTGAGAAATCATGCATTATCAGTTTTAAGAGGTCCTAGAACAGGGAGAATCTATAACTTACCCTTTACAGGAAACAAAAAAGGAAGCAAGAAAACTACGTATCAGGCATCAGCCCCCGGTGAACCACCAGCAGTAAGAACTGGTGCTTTTAGACAGTCTTGGAACAATCGATGGTTTATCGAAGGTTCGGGCAAAAATATTATTTATCATCCAGCTATTTCTTCTGTTTTATTGGTTGGCAATTATTTGTTAGCTGAATTACTGGAAAATGGAACATCCAAAATGGAACCAAGACCGTTTAAAGAAAAAATTATTGAAGATTCCAAAGAAGAAGTGGCAGCTATTTTTGGCGATAAATACGAATTGGGGATTTAATGAGTTTAAGTTTAGAAGAATTAATTTATCGAACATTAACGACTGATAGTTCATTGATTAATGCATTAGCTAGTTTTAATTCTATTCCTGCTGTATTTGAAGGGGAAGCGCCTATCGATACTGACCAGAAATGGGGAGCAACCCATGACTTTCAATTTCCTAGGATTGTTTATTATTCATCAATCCAAGAAGACCCAGCTAGATTTTTAATGGGTAACATCTTTGTTGATATTTATATATCATCCAAATCTTTGACAGGACCAGAAAGTATTGAAGGATTAGTTAAAACTGCTTTACATGGAACATTCTTTGAATCGTTAAATGGTACAGAATCATTATCATGGATACGTTCAGATCCGATAACAGATATTGACGGATTTATCAATGGTTTACATATGACATTCAATCGGATTGGATTTCCTAGTCAGGAAGTATACAATCCGGCAGATGCGGTTACTGATTCTGGAGTATTAACTGGTGGCTCAACTACTACTATTGTATGTTCTACAAAAGCGTATGGAATCAATCAATGGAAATTTGGTTCAGTATCCATTGTTCATGGTGGTACAACTTATGTAAGACCAGTATTGAGTAATACTTCAACAGTAATTACTTTTGCATCAGTAGGAGTAACTTTAATTGCCGGTGATACGTATATTGTTACTGAGGTTCCTTTATTACCTGATCCGATATTAGCTCTCTTTGATTACTTAAAAGTAGCTATTCCTAGTTGTTATTATATTGAAGGTAGCCCACAGTTAATTGATGTTTGGAAACCTACAGCAATAAAACCAGCTTTTTATTTTCGGGTAGATGGATTAAACGTGAAGCAATTTTCGTTATCAATCAATCTATACCAGATGAATATAGCATTACATATTTTTGCACCATTAACACAAGACAGATTTAAATTGATGAAACATTTAGTTGAATTACTAGCTAATGCTAGACAATTTACGATGAATAATACTTTATCTTTCAACCTTTTTGGGAATATCAAATTAAATGCAAAAGCCGACCCTTATATAACAGGACAAATTAATTTGACTGGTGAATATTACATGTCAAAATATATAGAAGATTTGACGATTGAAAAATTGAATCATATTTATTGGAGAAGAATTTTTAGCTAGTAGTTGAGGAGGAATATAAAATGCCTAAAACACCAAGCATGGCTAATCAACCATCAGTAAGCGAAGAATCGATAAAGGAAGGGTACACTTGTGAAGAGTTAGTTACCAATTCCTTAAAGTTATTCGATCAACCTTCATTTGCGGTTAAAGCTGTTTTTCGATTTAATAAGAAGTTGCCTACGGATAGATTGACCATCGAAGAATCAAAAACAATGATTACTGCTTTTATGAATAAGTAAGGAGGAATAAATGAGCTGGGGATTTGAAAAACGACCTGGAGTATATTTTAGAACCCAAAATGTAACGCTGGTTGGTAGGGCTATATCCACCAATAAAGTAGCTATGCCTATTCAGGCAGACTGGGGACCATTAAATACGCCGACAGAATTCAGCTATGAGTCAGAAATTGATATTGTTTATGGTTCGGCTGGAACCACAGAACAAATCAAATTAGCTTTACGTGAGGGTTCTATTGTTTTAGCTACCAGAATAGGTGATGCAGCAGGTGTAAAAGGAACATTAGTTGGAATGCATGATACTACTGGTAGTCCAATCGATGTTGTTACTCTTTTAGCTAAATATGTGGGAGCTAGGGATATTCGGGTATCAATCCAAGATTCCCTAACTGACACGACAAAAAGAGAACTATTAATTTACGATGTAACAACACTAAAAGAAGTTATTACTTTTGCGAAAGGTGCTACCGGAGTTGGTGAACCTGCTGCTTTGGTTGCTGCTGTTAATGCTACATCAGAATGGATTACTGCTACCAAGTTAGCCGATGGTAATAAATTAATGGCTATTGTTACCGGATCTCCCTTTGTTTCCGGTGCTAATCCTGCGGTAACCAATACTGAATACACAGCGGGATTTACTGCTATGGATTCTATGCAGATGGATTTAGTTTGCGTAGACACAGATACAACTACAGTACACGCTTTACTAGAAGCATTTGTAGAATCACAGTATGCAGCAGGGATACCTTGTATCGCTGTCGTAGGTGAACCAACTACAGTTGCTATTGCTACCAGATTAGCGGATGCTGCTGCATTCAATAACAAACAGGTAGTCTATATTGGGAATGGGGTTATTGATTCATCTTTAAATGAGTACGAAGGTTACAAAGCCGCTGCTATTTTAGCAGGTGTAATCGCTGCTATGGATCCGTCCATTTCGGCTACTCATTACATTATGGACAATTATTCAACCATCAAAGGATCGTTATCGAATACCTACATTAACCAGGCAGTAGATAATGGAATGGTTGTATTCAGTCAATCTTCCGCCGGTGCTGTTCAGATTGAATATGACATTACCACCTTAGTTAGTCCGGGTACGGATGAAGACGATGGTTGGAAATCCATTAGACGAGTAAGAGAAAGATTTGAATTGATAAAACGTTGTCAATCAGTTACCAGTCCTTTATTGGGAGTAATCAACAATGATTCGTCTGGCAGAGCTTCACTAATTATGCTTTGTAATGGCGAAATCAAAAAGATGAAAGATGAAGGAAAATTATCGACAGGTACAGTTACAGTTGATCCTTTATATAGTTCAGCCGGTGATTATTCCTACTTCTTATTAACTGTTGATGATAACGATTCCATTAAAAAGGCTTATATGACGTTTCAATTCAGATTTGCTCCGGCATCTTAAATAAGGAAGGAGGAGTTTAACAATGGCTAACGAAAGATATATATCCACTGCTGAGATGATTCCCGGTTATAAAGGTAAACTTTATAATGATTCGGGAATTTTATTACTCGAAGT
>Ga0172381_10000206_pt1 | contig 73167 bp, 72 predicted proteins | sample Leawel6488metaG_FD_119754 | JGI IMG/M metagenome (GOLD analysis project Ga0172381, IMG submission 119754) | Leachate microbial communities from a municipal landfill in Southern Ontario, Canada - Leachate well 64-88 metaG | ecosystem: Engineered > Solid waste > Landfill > Unclassified | place... | reverse complement strand
TACTTTACATAAGACTTTGCCATGTTTCAGATTCACCTTTCTCAATTTCGCTTTCATTGAAAGACGTTCTATCGCTTTCCCCGGGCAGCTTTCGGCCGTCGCCAGGTCATAAAGCCAGAATCCGCAAAATCGCGGAGAACTAGCGGAGTATTTTAGTGCAAATAATGGTTTTTAATGGGTGCGGAACAGTGGAAACGGGGGCAGTTCAGAGCCAGTCTTCCTTCTTGAAGTACCAGTAGGTGCCCACCAGCATCACGAACATAATCGCAATGACCAGGTAGAACCCGTATTCCCACTCTGATTCTGGGATTACCTTGAAGTTCATCCCGAAGATGCTCCCAAGAAGGGTCGGCGGCATCAGGATGGTGGAGATTGCCGCGACGCGCTTCATCGACTTGTTGAGCGTGTTCGACACCGACGAGAGGTATGCCTCCATTATGTTGCTTACCAGGTCGCGGTTCATCTCGATGTTGTCCATGAGCCGCACGATGTGGTCGTACACGTCGCGGAAGTACGGCGCGTTGGAGTCGGATACGAAGCGGATTTCTCGCCGCGAAAGAGAGCTGGTCACGTCGCGAAGGGGCTGCACCTCCTTCTTGAACGCAAAGAGCAGCTTTTTCAGCCGCAACGCCTCGGTGAGCGTGGCCTTGGTGGGCTTGTCAAGCACCGCGTCCTCGAGGTCGTCGAGCTTTTCGGTGATTGCGTTGAAAAGCGGGAAGTAGTCGTCGACTGTGGCGTCCATCACCGCGTACAAGAGGTAGTCCGCGCCAAGCGACATCAGGTATGGGTTCTTCTTGGCCTTGTCGTAGACCTCCTCCTGGGTGGTGGCGTTCTCGAAGCTGTGCGTGAGCAGGCAGTTTTCTGACAGGAAGAAGTTCAGCTGCGTGGTCTTGCCGGCCATCAGGTCGACTTCCTCGTCGCTGAGCTGGAAACGGCCGTCGTCCACGATTGTCTTGAAAGAGCGCATCACAACGTACGCGTAGTTGGGGTAGACGTCGATTTTCGTGCGCTGGTTGGTCTTGCGCGCGTCGTCGATTGAAAGCTCGTGAAGCTTCATTATGGAGACCAGCTCGTCCAGGTCCTCCTTCTTGGGCGAGTCTATGTCGACCCAGACCGTGTTGGCCTTGGACGAGATTGCCTTGGCTATCGCGGGCATTTCGAATTCTTCGGCAACCTTTCCCTTGGAGTATACGAGTGCGCGAATCATTTGCTATCAAGGAGGTGACTGCCTTGGTGGAAATAAAGCTTTTCGTTGGGAACCGCGGGTTGGGGTGGGGAGTTCTGCGTGCGGCTTTCTTGTAGTGCCTAACTTGTCTTTCCTTGCCCGACCAGCTCAGTCGGACTTGAGCATCCTTTCCTTCCGCGCCCTCTCGTCCCTGCAAAGCAGCGTCACCGCGCTCGGGCCGTGTTCGTCGGTGACAATGTAGCCGGTCTTTTGCGCAAGCTTCTGCGAGAAATCGCCGATTTGCTGCTGCGCGGGCATCTCGTCCTTTTCCAGAATCATGTAGGACGCGCCGACGTGCATGTAGCTCTTTGCCTCGACGTAGTCCGCATCGGCCATCTCGATTAGTTTTGAAAAGCCGTCGATGGCCGCGTCGCTCATGTTCAGGTTCTTCATAAGCGTCATGCGCAGGACCGTCCGCGTCTTTTTCTTCAGGCTTGCCATAAGCTCCAGCGATTCCTCGTATTTTTTCCACGTTCCCGGCTCCTGCGGCAAGAGGATTTTTTCGTGCGAGAACTGGTCGTAAGCGGCAAGGGAAAGGTAAAGCTGGGTCGGAAGCGCCGTCTCACCCGCAAGCCGCTCGAACATTTCCGGCCGCGTGCCGTTGGAAACGAGGAACGTGGTCAGGCCCATACTGTGGAATTCCTTGATCAGTTCCGGAAGCTGCGGGTACAGGCAGGGTTCGCCTGCAAGCGAGATTGCGACGTGCTTCGGCTGTTGGCTGCGCTTCCAGGCAGCCATGTCCACGTTCGTGTTTCCGGGAAACCCGTTGAGGTTGTGCAGCTGGGCCTTGATTGCGCCCTCGGCAACTTCTTTTGCATCATCCACCCCGCCCATCCATTCAGCAGAGTAGCTTGCCGGGTCGCGCCAGCAGAAGACGCACTTCTGGGTGCAGAACGGCAATGCCGGAGTGAACTGGACGCACTGTTCGCTTGAAATCCCGTAGAACTTGTTCTTGTAGCACGAGCCGCCGTTGAGTACGGCCTTCTTGCACCAGTGGCAGACCTTCACTGCGGAATGCCTGCGCTTTCCGACGAGTTCATAACCTGCTTTTTCGAGGCGGCGCAGCTGTTCTCTTGAAAGCGCGGTGTTTTCGGGTTGGAGTGCAATAGCCATGATAGCCTACTTTCATCCGGCAAAATATTTAGTCACTATGGCCCGAACTAGGGCTTCAAAAATAGTGGAAAAAGAATTGGAAAAGAAAAAGGGATTTAGAAAGAGAGTGCGCGCCTGTCCACTACCATGACGTCCTTGACGTCAAGCACGGACGAATAGGGCAGCATCGCCTCGACTCCCTTCTCGCCAAGCTTCTGCGCAAGGGTAGAGTCGGGGTTGGGCTCGATGAGCACGCTCTCTATCTTTCCTGAAAGCTCGTTGATGTAGAGGTCGAGTACCCTTCCGAGTTCCTCTCCGTCAGTTGTGATGATTCTCTTTCCAGCGAGCTGTTTTGCAATCGCGAATTTGACCATGTTTTCACCTTCGAAAAAGCATTGGGGAGCCTTTGTATAATTTGGATATGCGTCTAATGTTTTTAAACCCGTTGGGAGTTTCCAAGCCGGGTTTTGCGAGGTAAAGTCGGTTTTAAATACCGGCCGGCAGTGATTAAGCTGTCTTACGTTGCAGGTGTGTAAAAATGAAGGTAAAGGACGAGGTTCTCACGGTAATAGACGCTTTGAAGAAAGCCGGCTTCACTCCAGTTGACGCGGTCTTTGAGGGCGCGGTAGGGGTCAAGGAAGACACCACGCTCGCGTTCATGGACAAGCTCAACGACGCCCAGATGGTCTCCGGGGTGGTGCGGGTAATCTACACGACTTCTGACAACGGGGTGCGCTTTGTCGAAATCCCGGTTGGCGAGCAGAAGGGCAAGGAAGAGGAAGGCCAGTAGGTCTGGTTGATTTTCCGGCCAAAGGCCACCACGGCCCATTTCTATTTTTTCATTCTTTTTCTAAAATCAGCTAAACTTCGATTTCTATCTTGTTTTTCCGCTCAATCTTCGCCTTCTCAATGGCATCTTCCACCTTGTCGAAAGCAAGGTAGATGGCATCGCCAAAAGCCTGCAGCCCGTCGGCGGCAGTCAGGGCTTCGGAAATGGACTTTTCCTGGATTTCCTTCTGCTTGAGGAGCTTCTCGAGCTTGGCGTTCCTGGCCTTCCTTGCAGGCCCGGAGATTGCGGCCTTGGAGTAATACTCGTCAATGGCGTCCGAGAACCTGTCGAAAATCTTGGTGCTTGCAGGCTCGGCCTTCAGGTATTTGGCCGGGTCGAAGAGCTTGACTGCGGAAAACCCGAGCGCCCCGCCTTCCGCGTCGTAGTACGCCGTGAACTGCGGTTCCGAGACGTATTTTGCCATCGCCTTGGAGGCCTTCTTGGCGTCGGTCAGGTCGGAGCTGTTTGAAAAGTCGTCAAAGTAGGCCGGTGCGAGGGCGATTTTTTTGGAGGCGTCCTTCGCTTCAGCCCCCTCAAGCTTCCTGCCTGCAGCAGCCTCGAGGACCTTTTCAACGGCTTGCGCGTCAAACGGGCTTGCGGCGGCCTGCGGAATCGGGTATTGCCCGCCCCGCGCCACCACGCGCTTCGCCTCCTTCTGCTCGTGGTACGTTGCGATTATCTTTCCCTGCTCGTCGCACAGCACCAGGTTTCCCTTCGCGAACATCTCGAAGTAAAGCAGGTGCGTCTCGTCCTTTTGCAGCCGCATAACAACCAGCCGGTCGAGGCTAACCTGCGAGATTTCCTCAATCACCGCGTTTGAAAGCTTCTTGCGAAGCAGCGAGGCAAACGAAGTCGGCTGCATCGGCGACTCGGGAATCCTCTTGGATGCGGAGAGCCGGGTGCCGAGCGTGGCTACAAGGTCGGCCTTTTCGCCCTTGCTTGAGAGCCGGAGCCGGAATACGTCGTCCTCGATTTCGTATATTTGTTCCAGCCTTCCGCCGACCGCCCCGGCCAGCTCGAGCACTGCGTAGTGGTAGTCTAGGTTTGACATCTTCTGGGGTGCTTGCCGTGCCATTAAAAGCCACCGCGATATTGCGACTGTATTTTAAGCAAGGTTTGCGTCCTAAATGGGAAAATGCAAAGCCTTAGCCATCCATGATATGGTTATAGGCGAAAGGTTCTTTTTTAACACGACAAACGCGCAGTGGTCCTTATGACGACGCAGGCCAAACCAACGCCAACGAGGGTGAAACTCAACGGCAAGCCGGTAATCGAGCTTGCGGGCGTCTACAAGTCCTACTTCATGGAGTCACTTGAGGTGCCCATACTCAAGGACATCAACATCACCGTGCGCGAGGGCGAGTTCGTCGCCATAATGGGGCCGTCGGGAAGCGGCAAGTCCACGCTCATGAACCTAGTCGGCTGCCTCGACGTGCCCACCAGGGGCAAGGTCCTCCTTGACGGCCACGACATAACCAAGCTTTCCGACAACCACCTTGCGCGCATCCGCGGCAGCCTCGTGGGGTTCGTGTTCCAGAAGTTCAACCTCATAAACTCGCTGACCGCCTGGGAGAACGTCGCCCTTCCCCTCATATTCCACGGCATCCCGGCAGAGGAGCGCAAGTCCAGGGCGATGAAGATACTGGCGTCGGTGGGGATGTCCGACCGCGTCAACAACCACCCCAACCAGCTTTCGGGCGGCCAGCAGCAGCGCGTGGCGGTCGCACGCGCGCTTGCGGTCAAGCCGCAGATGATACTTGCGGACGAGCCAACGGGCAACCTCGACTCGGTCACGGGCAAGGAGATACTTGCGCTTTTCCGCAGCCTCAACGAGGAGGGAAAGACCATAGTGCTTGTCACGCACGACGAGAACGTGGCACGCAACGCACGCCGCATAATCCGCATCAGCGACGGCCGCGTGCTTTCCGACGAGGCGTCGGTGCAGGTTAAAAAGTAAGTCTTGATTATGGGTTTTTGGGTAGGTTTGGCTTTTGGATGTTTCAAACGAGGTGTCTTTTATGAACAGGAACGAACCGAGAATGTTGTTTTTTGCATTGATTGCAGTGGTGCTTTTTTCACCGGCAGCACTTGCGCTGGACGGCAGCCAGTCCGCAGGCCAGATTGAGCTGCGCAACGAGTCGTATTACACCCCGTTCCCGGTAGAGCCGGGCACGTACTTCGACTTCTTCGCGTCGGTAAAGAACGCGGGCAAGGACACGCTCTCGGTGACCTGTGGCCTTGACCCGAAATACCCCTTCTCGATGGATGCGGGCGAGGAGAACTACCGCACGTTCACCCGCATGGCCGAGGCCAAGGAGGCGCTTTTGAACTTCCGGGTGCACGTCGCAGACACCGCAGTGGAGGGCACGAACTACCTCGACTTCACGTGCAAGAACCTGGACACCGGCCAGTCCAACACCATCCAGCTGAAGGTAAGCGTGAAGGCGAAGGCCTCGACCGTGAACATCGTGTCAGTAGTGTCAGACCCGGAAACTATTAGGCCCGGGCAGAAGGCCACTCTCAACGTCTTCGTGAACAGCGCATCGCCCAACTACCTCCGCGACTTCAAGATAAGCCTGGGTGTCGGCTCCGACGCCTTCCCGTTCGCTGTGGTGGGCGGGACCAATGAAAAGCTCGTCTCGGAGGTCGCGCCCTACCAGTCGGCCAACTTCTCGTTCGAGCTGATGGCGTACCCGTCCGCGTCGTCGGGGGTGTACAAGCTGCCGATAACAGTCACCTATTCTGACAAGCTCGGCCGCTCGTATTCCATCAACCAGTCGTCGGGCCTCGTGGTGGGCAGCGAGCCCAACCTGGAGATTGCCGCCGAAAGCACCGAGGTGACTCGCGCAGGCTCAACCGGGAAGGTTATCTTCCGCGTGATGAACCGCGGGCTTGTCAACGTCAAGACCCTGCGCATCGAGATGCAGCCTTCCAAGGACTACGTGATACTGACCGCGCCCTCGCAGTTCATCGGCTCCATCAATGCCGACGACTTCGAGACCGCCGAGTTCAGCATCCACGTGTCGGAGAACGCGACCGGCCCGCTTGCATTGAACGCGAAGCTCTACTACTCGGACACCTCGAACGCAGAGTTCGCGTCGGCCGCAGCCGCGTCCCTGCCGCTGTTTTCGCAGGTGGAGGCCATACAGTACGGGCTTGAGAAGATTCCGGACAACACGCTGCTGTACATAATACTCCTGCTTGTCGTTTTGTACCTTCTCTACAAGTACGCGCTCCCGCCGGTGTCCGGGTTCGTCTCGGAGTACTTCGGAAGGCAGAAGGCAAAGAAGTGATTTGGGCGAACGCGTCCGAAGGCGCTTTTCCCTTTTCCTTTCCTCTTCCTTTTTTTCTTTCATTTCCATCCCGTTGATTTGATTGGTGTTATGCTGTGCCCGGCCTTGACAGTTTCCTGTCGCTCTTTTCGCTCGCCCTTGACAGCATCTCGCACCGCAAGCTCCGCTCCTTCTTGACGATGCTCGGCATCTTCATCGGCGTCGCGTCAGTTGTTGCGCTGATTGCGCTCGGCCAGGGGCTTTCAGACTCAATCAACGGCGAGTTCCAGAAAATCGGCGTGGACAAGCTCTCGGTCACTCCGGGGGGCAGCGCGATATCGTCAATGTACGCGTCAAGCAAGCTCACCGACCGCGACTTTGCGGCGGTAAAGCGGGTCAACGGGGTCGCGAAGGCAGGATACGTGATGACGCAGTCGATGCAGGCACAGCACGGCGACAAGAAGACCTTTGCGATGGTAAGCGGCATATCGACGGCCAGCGACGAGACGGGGCCCGTAGAGGAGTTCATGGGCATGGAGATAGAGCGGGGCCGGGACCTCAATTCCAACGACAGGTACAAGGCCCTCATCGGAGCCCGGCTTGCAACCGAGAACATCTTCGGCCACGAGCTCAAGCTCAACGACATAGTGGTGATAAACAACACGGAGTTCCGGGTGGTGGGAATACTCAAGAAGGTGGGCGACCCGCTGGTGGATGGCGCGCTCATAATTCCCGGCGACGCGGCAAAGGAGGTCATGGGCTCGACCGGATACAGCCGTTTCGTGCTCAAGCTGTCCTCCGGCGTAGTGCCCGGAGACCTGCGGGACGACGTCGAGAAGGCGCTGCGCCAGTCGCGGGGGGTGACGTCAAAGACCCAGGACTTCCAGGTCAGCACCTCCGAGCAGCTGCTTGAGAGCTTCAACACGATTTTCGGCGTGGTGCAGGCGATAATCATAGGCATAGCGGCAATCTCGCTGCTCGTCGGCGCTGTAGGAATCATGAACACGATGTACACCGCGGTCCTTGAGCGCACAAAGGAAATAGGCATAATGAAGGCAGTCGGCGCGAAGAACTCCGAAATAATGGTGCTGTTTTTGATAGAGTCCGGGCTGCTTGGCCTCGTGGGCGGCGTAATCGGCGTAATCCTTGGCTACGTCATGGGCAAGGCCGCGGAGGTCATAGCGAACCAGGTGCTTGGCACCGACCTGCTGAAGCTGTACTTCCCGCCGGAACTGATAATAGGCGCACTTGCGTTCTCGTTCATCATAGGCGCACTATCGGGGATGGTGCCCGCGCGGCAGGCTTCGCACCTGCGGCCCGTTGACGCGCTGCGTTACGAGTGAAAAGACGTTATGCCAAGAAAGCTGTTCGCATTCAAGGTCTCCTTCCAAGGCCCGAAAGACGAAGTGCCGTCCGAGCGCGTGATCCTCTGGCCTGCAAAGGCGGACATGGCAATCCTGGGCCGGCACGCTAAGGCGACCTCGCACAGGCTGTGGAAGCGCGCGCAGAAGGCGACGCCCTCCGGCGTGACGTTCTCGCCCCACTCCTACTCGCACTCGCTTTCCGTCATGATATCCGCGCTGATGCACGCGTTTTTGCAGAAGCACCCGGCATCGGCAGACGGCGGGAGGCTCTACAGGTTCTTTTCCGACGAGCGGGCAGCTGAACGCGCAATCTCGCTTGTGAAAAAGCCCCTGACGCAGTCCGTGTCCTTCTACGCAATCGACATCAACTCGCTGCCAACGCAATACGACGTCGCGCTGCTTCTGATGCGTTCGCGCTCGGCAGGCGGCATAGACGAAGTCTTTGCAATCCCGCTCGTGTTCGGCTTTGAGAACATAGTTCCCGACCCGTCCGTGAAAAGCGGGGTGCAGCTCCAAAGCGCCCTGCCCTCGGCAGCGTGCAAGGTCACTGGGTCGCTGCGGCTCTCAATAGGCGAGAGCCGGCTCCTGCTGACGCCTATTTTTGAGGAAAATTAAAAGTTGGGCGGCAAAAAGCGTTTTGCCACCAAGAATCAGTTTCTTGTTAATTTGCACGCGGCGTCCTTATCGGAGCACTGAGAGCGGGATTGCGTTCTTCTCAAACTCGAGCTTTGCAAGCACGAGCGAGTTGATGGTGTTGAGGTTGTTCTTGACAAGGCAGGGCGCTCCCATCGCAAGCTGCAGGGCGCGCGCGCCGACTACCCTTGCGACTTCGTACTTGGTCATGTCCTTGAACTTCACGGTTGCGGATGGCATTGAAAAGTTGCACCTCTGGTGGATGATAAAAAAGTCCGCCGGCAGAAAGCTTTCTCCGGTCTATCTTTTGGGCTGTTCAAAGCATTAAATACTTTCCAACGGTTGTTTTTTTGGGAGATTGAGCAATAATGGCATCCGAAGTCGCAAAAAATGTCCGAGCATACCTGCGGAAGGTAGCAGACCCGAAATTTGCGGAAAAGAACCGCCGCTTCTTCACCGAGCCGGTGAGGCCGCTTGGCGTTCCCATACCGGGTTGCACGCGGGCAGTTGCGGATGCAGTAGTGAAGGCAAAGGCCGCTGGAATGCCCATAACCCCGGAAGGCACCAAGGCAGCTGCAAAGGAGCTCTACTCTACGGGAATCCTTGAGGAGCAGTTCTGCGCGAACATACTGCTTGCGAGGATGCAGAAGAATTTCGGGGAAAATGACTTGGCGTTCTTTGAGTCAATCATCCCTTCTTACGTGGACAACTGGGCGTGCTGCGACGGCCTCTGCTCGATTATGGGAAAGCTCTACGAACGCTATCCCAAGCAGGCGCAAAAGCTCCGCACGTGGGCGAAATCAAGGAACCGCTGGGTAAAGCGCGCTTCGGTGGTGTGTCTTGTTGTCCAAGTGCGTCGCGGGCTGTTCATCGACTTGGTTTATTCAAACGTCTCGGCGATGCTTTACGATTCCGACGACCTGGTGCGCAAGGCAAACGGCTGGGCGCTGAGGCAGGCCGGGAAGTTCGACGAGAAGCGACTCATCAGTTTCCTTGAAAAGCACGCCGACATGCCGGCGATTAGCTTGTCGTATGCTATGGAGAAGCTTGACGACAAGACCAGGAAGAGAATCCGCGCTTTGCGGCCAAAATAGCAGCAGCCTTGCGCGGGCAGGCGTTGTGCAAAACCCGCCTTTCTTTACTCCTTTTTGCCTCTGCAAACAATATGCTTTTGAGCATCCGGCAACAAAATTTTTCGGGGTAGAAAACAATGGACGTCTTCACAATCCTTCTGGTACTTGCAGTGCTTGCCATCGCCATTCTTGCGCACTACTACAACTCGTTCGTGCGCATGCGCAACAAGATGGACAACACGTGGGCGCAGATTGACGTCCAGCTCAAGCGCAGGTACGACCTAATCCCGAACCTCGTCTCGGTAGTCAAGGCGGTTGCAAAGCAGGAAAAGACGCTGTTCCTTTCGGTTGCAAGGGCCCGCACCGCGTTCGAATCCGCCAAGGGTGTTTCCGAGAAGGCCGATGCGGACGCGATGATGGACAGCGCAGTCAAGGGGCTGTTTGCGGTTGCAGAAGCCTATCCCAAGATGCGCTCGAACGAGAGCTTCCTCTCGCTCCAGAACGAGCTTGCAAAGACCGAGGGCAAGATTGCCTTTGCGCGCCAGTTCTACAACGACGCGGTGCTTGAGTACAATACTTTTGTGGAGTCATTCCCCTCGAACGTCGTCGCAACGCTGCTGCGTTTTTCCAAGCGTGATTACTTCCAGGCCGAGGAAGCGGCGAGGCCGGGAATAAAAGTAAAGCTATAGGGACGTACTGACAAACGGAGTTGCACTATACTTGGACAAGCGGTTTTTGCCCTGCGCAGTTTTCTTCCTAGCATTTGCGCTGTGCTTTGCGTCGGCAAAGAGCTATTCCTTTTCGGACGTCTCTGTGGGCTACGTCGTCGGTTCCGACGGCACGGTTTTCGTGCAGGAAAACCTGACCTTCGACTTTTCAGGAAGCTACTCCTTTGCATACCGTGACTTGGAGTCCGGTTCGTGGGAGTATGACAACGTGCGGGTTTTCGAAAAGCTTGCCGACGGTTCGCTGGTCCCAGTGTCGGCATCGGCATCAACCGAGGGCTCTGCAATCCGCTACAAATGGGCGTTTTCCGCATCGAACGAAAAGAAGACCTTCGTGATAACCTACAGCCTGAAAAACGCAATCAATTCCTACGACGACGCGCTTGAGTTCTACTGGAAAGCGTGGGATTCCCAGTGGGATGCGCCGGTGCAGAAGCTCTCCGGGGCGGTGCATTTCCCGAAGGCGCTCTACAACGGCTCCAAGGTGTGGCTGCACCCCTACCTTGACGCGAACTATTCGCTTGAAGGCGACACCCTCCTGTTTTCAGCGCGGGGCATCCCAAAACGCACGTTCCTGGAGTTCCGCGTGCTGTTCAACAAGGAAACCCTCGACGCGTCCGCTTCCGTTGGAAACGTAGTCGGGAAATCAGGAAGCGGGGTAAAGGCAATCAACAACGAGGAGGAGAACTTCGCAACAGTCTCCAAGCAGAACGCGGAAGCGCGCGACCTCATCTCTTCATTGGCGCTTCCTTTTGCCGCCCTTTCCTGCATCGCACTGGTATTGTGCTATGCGTACGCATACTACACTTATGGCGTTGAGAAGAAGCGCCTCCACATAACCGCTTCGCAGGACATCCCGGAAAAGGAACTCAAGCCCTGGCAGGTCGAGTACGCAGTCACGCACTACGTGACTGACAAGAGCATGGTGGCAACGGTGCTTGACCTTTCGCGCCGTGGTTTCATAACAATCACCAAGGAACGCAAGACCGGATTCCTTTCATTCGGCGACGAGTACCGGCTCAAGAAGGCAAAATGGACAGGCAAGCTGGACGACTTCGAGGAGCTGCTGATGGCCGAACTCTTCAAGCCCGCCCCGGCCGGCCTCCTTGAGGGCATCTTCGGCAAGGCGCGCGCAGACATCGCGTCCGAAGGCATCACGCTCAGCCAGGTCGCCCAGGTGCACGCGCACGACGCCGAGTCAATGCTGCAAAAGTGGAACGCTCTTGCAGCCCAGTACACCGAAGGGGAGGACGGACTCTGCGCAAAGTACTTCGACCTTACTGGCTCGCGCAAGTTCTACTGGCTTTCATCCATCGTCCTTGCGGCCAGCACCGCGTTTGCATTCCTCTCGGTGTTCTACGTGAACGGGCAGGCGTGGGACACGGTAGCATCCATCCTCTGCATTCTCACCGGTGCAAGCGCAGCTGCCCTGGCGTGGGCGACCCCCAAAGCAAAGGAGAAGTCAGGGTCAGTTCGCCAACGGTGGGCGTTTGGGGCGAACCTAGTCCTGCTTTTGCTTGCTGCATTCATATCCACCTTCTCCACGATGGTCTATGGCCTGTTGTTGTTACTTGTCGTCGGTCTAGTTGCCTTGGCAATCATAATTTACGACTACGCCAAGCCATTCGCCCTCCCGCGATTTTCCGAGGAAGGGGAAAAGGTCCACGTGGAGTGGATGGGGCTGAAGAGGTTCCTTGACGAGATGGACAACTTCCGGCAGAAGCTGCCGACCGAAATCACGCTCTGGGAGCAGTACCTTGTCTACGCAACTGTCTTTGGCAACGCGGACAAAGTGGAGGCCGCGATGTCAAAGCTCAAGGTCGTGCCGGTTCGCTACCACGGGTTTGCGTACGTCGCGATGTCGTCTTCGTTCTCCCACTCGTTCTCCTCAAGCTTCAGCGCGGCCTCATCGGCTTCGGTGTCCGGCTCCGCATCCGGTGGCGGCGGTGGCGGAGGAGGGGGCGGCGGTGGAGGCGCAGGCTAAGCAAAGTATGCCTTTTTTTTATTGAAAAAAGAGAATTTGGGGTTTGGCGGCTAAATCCGCCTTCCCAAAACGAATTATTCCTAGACTACTTCCATCGTGCCGAACTTGCCAAGTGTGAGCTGTGACTTGTCCTGCCAGGTGTTGACGTAGCCCTTGGTGATTTTTATCTTGTTGCCAACCGCTACCTCGTCAATCTTCTCGTTCCAGAGCACGAGCGTGATGGTTCCCGAGTCGTCCTTGATGGTCACGTTTGCCACGCGGAGCTTGCGTCCCATCTTGTCGATTTCGCGGGGCGCCTCGATGTCCACTACCTCTGCGTCGAGGTCCACGTTGCCTGTTCCCGGGCTGAGTTCTGAAATCTTCATTCTTATCACCTGTTTTCAAAAAAAGCATTTACTGCCATTGCCGTTTTGCGGCACTTATTTTTTGAAATGCCGGGGCTTATAAAACCAAGATACGCCTTTGTTTTGATATGCAAACCAACTCCCGCAAGGGTCGCAGGCCGGCCAAAAGCCCCGTGCTTTTTCGTACGCGCACCAAGCGCCACGAACGGCCCGAGGACGCCAGCTCTGCAGAGGACTTCTACGCAAGCGGCGAAGGGGACAGCCACCGCGACAAGAATGCCATCCGGAACATACAGGGGAAAATCACCCTGCGGGCGCTTGAGCTTCTGGCGGTCTCCCCTCCTGCAAAACTCCTCGATGCGGGGTGCGGCTCCGGCTTTTCAAGCCTGGTTGCAAAGGAAGTCAGCTTCAAGGTCGCAGGCTTTGACCTTGACGCAAAAATGGTCGCTGCAGCGGAAAAGGCAGGCGTGGACGCAAAGGTCGGGAACCTCACCAAAATTCCCTTCGAGGACAAGTCCTTCGATGCCGCAATCTCAATCTCCGCCCTCCAGTGGCTTGGCGCAGGCAAGTCCCAAAAAGACGCTTTTGAGGAGTATTACAAGTCGGCAAGGGAGTTTGCGCGCGTCCTGAAACCGTCGGGCCGCGCAGTCATCCAGTTCTACCCAAAGGACGAGGACGAGGCCTTCTGCGCGGGCAAGGCGTTCCGCAAGGCGGGGTTTGCGGTGAGGCTGCAGATAGACAACTGCGACAACCCCCTTCGGCGCAAGCTATTTATCGTGGCGGCAAAGGAAAGGGTTAGGATGGCAGTGTGATGTTGACTATGGAAGAACGCGTCCAGGGCAAACGCCGGCCCATACCCGCATACTTTTCCGACGTGTCGGAAGCTTTGCACGCCGCCGGCGCATCGGCCCTGGGCAGCCGGCAGAACGAAGCCCTGAACGAGTCGCGGGTTAAGGCGTCCCACCATTTCAAGGACATCATAGGCGTTATGGACAAGCGTCCCCTGTCCTTCTCGGAGCAGGCCGACATACGGAATTTTGTGGGCGCGACAGTAGGGCATTTGTCGTTGATGCCTGCAGGCTCCGAAGCCGGCCGGCGCGTTTCGGGTCAGAACAAGCCCATAGTCGACTTTCATTCCGCGGTGATGAAAAACCTGGACAAGGGCGTGCCGTGGTCGGAGAGCAGGGAACGGTTGGATGGTTTATACGACAAGGCCGCGGACCGCTTTTCAAATCTGATGGGCGAACGCAAGCCGTTGGGTTATCTTGATGCGGTCGCTTTTCGGCAACACGCGGAAGCAATCATTGGGCTGAACTTGCTGATGCACGGTCGGCACCTGCAACCGGGGAAAACAGCGCCTTTGTAGGCGCTCAAATCACCTAAAAAACCCTTCGGTTTTCCCTCGTAAACCGCGGGTTTGGTTCCAGCTTAAAAACTATTAGAAGCTACATATACTCAGTGCGAGTTTTAGTGCACTTTTTAGGGTATTTTAGAGGGATTTTTCATGGCCGCTGAAGATGAGATGACCACTGTAGACGCCGTCGCGCAGGAAGCCGCAGCCGAGGTCGCCGAAGGCGAGGAAGTCGAGGACGCGGAGTCGCCGTCGCTTCCGTTCCCGAACGCGCGCGTAGTCAAGATAATCAAGGAAAACCTCAAGCGCGAGCACCAGATTAAGCGCGACGTCAAGGTCGGCGCGAACGAGCTTGCGGGCCAGATTATAGCGGACATCGCCCAGAGCATGGACAACGAGGAGTACTTCACGCTGTCAGTAGAGCACTTCAACAAGGCTGCACGCAAGTACCGCGAGATACACCTGAACCAGAAGCGCATAATGCGCATCAAGAAGGTGCTCGAGAAGCAGCGGGCGGAAATCGACGAAATCATCGCCGAAATCGAGCTCGAGCAGCCCGGTGCGATGAACACGCACCAGGCGCCATCGAACAGCCAGCAGACTGCCTAGTTTTTTCTTTTTTTCCATTTACTTTTTATCAAGTGTGTCCCCATGTCCGAAGAACCCGTTGTTGCACCGGATGCCACTGCGCCAGTAGCAGCGGAAGCAAAGCCGGCTGCCGAAACGCCAAAGCCAGCAGCGGAAACGCCAGCGGTCGTGCCAGAAGCAGTTGTGGAAACTCCCACTGTTGCTCCGGCTCCTTCAAAGCCGGACATCGAGGCAATACGCGAAAAGAGGCAGCTCTCGCAGAAGCAGGTCTCCGAGCTGGTCACGCAGAACAGGCAGAACATCGCCCGGTTCAAGGACCTCTCGTCCAAGATAAAGCTGGAGAAGCAGCGCCGCGACGAGCTGAACGCAAAGACCAAGGACCTGCGCGCAAAGCGCCACGAGATGATTGAGAAAATCAAGGAGGCGCGCGCGAAGCTTGCGACTGTTCTTGACGAGGTCCAGAAGATTCCCGCGGGCCCGAATGCCGAGCAGCTCAAGGCAGAGATTGATTCTCTTGAGTGGTCGCTTTCGACTGTTGCGCGCTCTGCCAAGGCCGAAAAGGAGCTATCCAAGAAAATCCGCGAGCTTGAGAAGCAGCTCCCTCTTGCGGTGAAGAAAGTCAACGCGTCAGGCGCAATCCGTGCGCTCCGGAGCGAAATCCGCGTTCTCGAGGAGCCTCTTGAGGCGCTTGACAAGGAGCTTCACCCTGCGCTTGAGGAGGCCAACGGCCACCACCACAAGCTAATCTCCTACTACAAGGAAGCCGAGCAGCTCTCCAAGTCCATTTCCTACGCGTTCTCCCAGCTTGACATGGCGCGCCTGGAAGCCGCAACCGACGCCAAGGCGTATTCCGAGGCGGTTGGCGTGGTGCGCGAGAAGGAGCAGGGCTACCAGCAGGAACTGCGCGAGCTTGAGCGCGCCGAGCGCGAGAAGGAGCGTGCGGAGAAGGATGCCGCAAAGAACGCCGTCCAGCAGAAGATTTCCGAGGCGGCGAAGCCCATCTACGAGAAGTTCAAGGCGGGAAAGAAAATCTCAACTGACGAGTTCCTGATTCTGCAGGGCTCAGGGTTGCTCTGATTTTCAGCCGCCGGTTTGCCTCTCATCCCATCCTGTTTTCAGCCGCCAGGTTCTTCCTCCCAGTGGGGCAAACGTCCTTCAGCGGGCACTCCCCGCACTTGGGTCCAATCGGCCTGCACACCGTCTGGCCGAGGCGGACGAAATATTCGTTGACTACTAGCCAGTCCTTCCTGTCGAAGACTTTTTCCAGCCCTTTCTCGGTTTCTTCCGGCGTCTTTGCCTTTGCATCAGCAAGCCCAAGCCTGTGTGAAATCCGGAAAACGTGCGTGTCAACCGGGATTGCGGGGATGCCGAAGCCGTACACGAGCACGCACCCCGCGGTCTTGGGCCCCACTCCTGGAAGCGCCTCCAACAGTTCCCGCGAGTTAGGCACTACACCACCGTATTCTTCCACGAGGATTTTGCTTACTTGCTTGATTTCCCTCGCCTTCTGGTTGTAGAACCCTGCAGCGCGGATTAGCTTTGCTATTTCCGATGCCTTCGCGGCCGCGATTGCTTTCGCAGTGGGGTATCTTGCGAAAAGCTTGGCGCTTGCAAGGTCGGTGTTCTCGTCGCGCGTGCGCTGTGAGATGATGGTGGATACCAGGACCTCGAACGGGCCGTAGGCCGACTTCTGGCCAAGGAACGTCTTTCCTCTCAGGAATTTCGAAAGCCGGGCAACGACCGTGCTTGCCAGTTTTCGTTTTTCTTGCTTTTCCATTGAAATATAATCCGCGGCGGCCAAATTAAACCGAAGCAGTACCATGAAACGATTCAAGCTTGCAATTGTCGGCGGCACTTTCGACCGCTTCCACAAGGGGCACGAGGCACTCCTTTCCAAGGCGCTTGCGGTTGCGGACAGGGTGCTTGTCGGCGTCACTGATGACAAGATGGCAGGAAAAAAGCGGTTTCCAACCGCAATCGGGCCTTTTTCCAAGAGAAAGAAATCCGCAGCCGATTATCTTGCCCAAAAGCATTATGCTCGCCGTTGTAAAATCACTAAAATTCACGATGCCTCCGGCCCCGTTGCTGCATGGAAAAAAGCGGATGCAATCGTGGTGACAAAGGGCACGCTGCCCGGTGCAAGGAAAATCAACGAAAAAAGGAAAAAAGCAGGCTTGCCAGCAGCGGCCATAATCATCTGTCCTTTTGTAATGGCAAAAGATGGCCGCAGGATATCCTCTACACGGATTCGTCTTGGCCAGATGAATAGGCGGGGCGAAGTTTTCCTTTCAGGCAGGAAGTTTGCCAAGCCGCTTGCATTGCCCGCTTCTTTGGCGCCGGCGCTCCGCAGGCCGTTCGGGGTTTTGTTTTCGGAGCCGGACGCTGCAAGAAAGGCAGTAGTGTGGCTAAACGAACTGAAGCCCATTTTCATCGCAACCGTCGGAGACGCGACTTTCCGCAACCTTTCGGCCCTGGGGGCAAAACCGGGCCTTGCGATAGTCGACGCCTTTGAGTTGCGCTCGCCCTGCGGGATTCCCAAGGGCCTTGCAAAAAGGAAGCTTGTTGTTTCAAACCCCGCAGGAAAAATCACGCCCCGGCTCGTTGCGGCGATAAAAAACTCGGTTGGGCGTTCGCTTTTCGATAGCAGGCCTGCCGCAATTGTTGTTGATGGAGAAGAGGACTTGGCAGTCCTTCCTGTAATTCTTGCGCTTCCGCTCGGTTCCGTCGTGCTTTACGGCCAGCCGAAAAAAGGCGTCGTGGCAGTTGTTGTTGATGAAAGGGCAAAGGAAAAGGCAGGCAAGATGCTTTCTCGTTTCAGGGCCATCCGTGCAGTCGGCGGTTTTTCTTCTTAGGCCGCCCTCTTCCAAATCGTTCCGTCGGGCTTGTCCGCCAGTATGATTCCCTTCCTGTTCAGCGTGTCGCGGATTTTGTCGGCAGTTGCGTAGTCCCCAGTCCTCTTTGCGGCATCGCGCCGTGCGACGAGCGCCGCGACTTCGGCGTCCGAGATTTCCGCTTCAGTCTCCTTTGCGTCGAAAAGCCCGAGCACGCCGTTGGCGAGTTTTTCGAAAGTGCCTGAAAGGAAGGCGAACGACTCCCTCGACGCGCCCTTTTCCGCTGCCAGCCCGTATGCGAGGTCCTTCAGCTCAAAGAGCGCGGCAAGCGCGAGGGGCGTGTTGAAGTCGTCGTCCATCGCCTCCTCGAACTTTTCGACTATTACGTGGGCGTCGGCCTTGACTGCAGGGTCGGTCTCCGATTTTTCCGGCCGGGCCTTGTTTTTCGCCTCGTGCGCAAGCAGGGCCCGAGTGTCCAGGAGCCTTTGCAGCGTGGGCCGCAGCTCCTCGATGCGTTCGGGCGAGGCGTCTATGGGCGCCCGGTAGTGGGTCGAGACGTAAAAGAGGCGCACCAGGCGCGCGCCGTGCCTTTCAAGGGTCTGCCGCAGGGTCACGAAGTTGCCGAGCGACTTTGCCATCTTGTCCTTTCCGACGACTATAAACCCGTTGTGGAGCCAGTAGTTTGCGAAAGGCTTCCCGGTGGCCGCCTCGGACTGCGCTATCTCGTCCTCGTGATGCGGGAATATCAGGTCTTGCCCGCCGCCGTGGATGTCAAGCGTGTCGCCGAGGTGCTTGGTGCTCATCACCGAGCACTCGATGTGCCAGCCCGGCCTGCCCTTGCCCCAAGGCGAGTCCCAGCTCGGCTCGCCGGGCTTTGCGCTCTTCCACAGGGCGAAGTCCTCGGCAGCCTTCTTGCGCTCGTCCACCTCTATCCGCGCGCCTTTGCGGAGGTTTTCAAGCTCCTGGCCTGAGAGCTTGCCGTAGGGGATGAAACGCGCCACTTCGAAGTACACGTCCTTTCCGCTGCCGTGCTCGCCTTCCACCGCGTAAGCGTAGCCGTTCCTTATGAGGCGTTCGACGAACTTGATTATGTCGGATATGGTCTGCGTGACAAGCGGGTAGGCGTCCGCGCGCCTTATCCCGAGCGCATCCATGTCCGTGAAGTATTCGTCTGAATATTTCTTCGATAGCGCAAACGGGTCCTGCGCCGCCTCGGCCGCGCGCTTGATTATCTTGTCGTCTATGTCCGTGAAGTTCTGGACGTACTTTACCTCGTAGCCGCGGTAGGCGAGGTACCTGCGGACGACGTCGAATGCGGTGTAGCACCTGCCGTGGCCGAGGTGGCAGTAGTCGTAGGGCGTGATGCCGCACACGTACACCCCCGCCTTTCCCTCGTGCAGGGGGACGAACTTTTTCTTGCCCTTTGAAAGGGTGTCAAACACGACGAGCGCCATATTTTCCAATCACGTTGCTGCCCGGATACATCATCCTTAAGCAGAGGGAGGGAGTCGAACCCTCTTAAACCGCTTTGCAGGCGATCGCGTAGCCGTTCCGCCACCTCCGCATACACTAATCTCTTATGCGGTGTTTGGATGAAATTCCTTTGCCGGCAACCCGGCGCAGCACCCGCAGCCTTGGCGGTGCTTTTTTTTGTACAGGCAGCTAAGGCGCCTGTCAGAACTAGCGACAACAGAAGAACGATTTCAATGCAACGGCCTTTCGGGTCATCATGATTGTTTTGCCTTCGGTGTTTTTTATTCTCTTTCCTTGCGTTCTTTTTTCTGCTTTCGGGCAAATTACATCAAAAGCAGGCCGAACACGAGCAGCAGGATTATGTAGTAGAACAGCTGGTCGAAGTTGTCCCCGCGCACGAATATGTCAAAGAACGTGATGGGGTCTTTCATGTTCCTCTGTTCGACGAACCAGCAGTTGTCGTCGCCGCCCTTAATCTTCTTGCTTTCGCGGGTGAAGCGGAAGTTTGCCTGCGGCTCGTTCTTGATGTGGGTCATTTGTAACAACCTATTGATAGTAACAATTGGGTATTGGGACTTTTATTCCTTTCGCGGCCCAAAAAAGTTCGGCTTTTGACGAATGCAGTTGGCGTTTAAACCCCGTCTTGCAAAATACTTATCTTAACGTGGTGATTTTTCGATGCAAAAGCCGCACAGCCGGAAGACCAAGATAGTGTGTACAATCGGCCCGGCAACAGAATCCCTTGAGGGAATCCGCAAGCTTGCTGATGCCGGCATGAACGTCGCGCGCATCAACCTATCCCACGGGAGCATCAAGACGCACGAGCAGAAGCTTTCCAACATACGCACGGTCAACGAGAGCCGCCGCGACAAGGTGGCGGTCCTTTTGGACACGCGCGGCCCGGAAATCCGCACCGGCAAGGCGCCGGTGAAGGTCCAACTCGTGGAAGGCGCGGGGATTGATGTCACAAGCGATGGTGCGGAAAGTTCAAATGAAAAAATCAGCCTCAACTACGCCAACCTTTCCAAGATAGTCGCGCCAGGCTCAAGTATCTTCCTGTCCGACGGCAACATCGAGCTTGAGGTCGTGGAAGTCCAGAAGAAAGCGGTCAGGTGCAAGGTCAAGGTGGGCGGCGAGCTTGGCTCCAACAAGAACGTGTGCATTCCCGGCGCGGACCTGGACCTTCCGACGCTGGGCAAGGAGGACCTTTCCGACATCAAGGAGGGTGCGCGCTGGGGTATAGACTTCGTCGCGCAGTCCTTCGTGCGCGGCCCCGAGGACGTGCTCGAGCTCATGGATGTGCTGCAGGCGGCCGGTTCGGATGCGCACATGATTGCAAAAATCGAGCTCGCCTCTGCTTTCGAGCAGGTCGACCGCATAATCGCGGCAGCGGACGGCCTGATGGTGGCGAGGGGCGACCTGGGCGTGCAGGTGCCGATAGAGCAGATTCCCGCGATGCAGAAGAAGATGGTGCAGAAGTGCAACGCGGTCGGAAAGCCGGTGATAGTCGCAACTCACATGCTCGAATCGATGACCGTGAACCCGCGCCCTACGCGCGCAGAGGCGACAGACGTCGCCAACGCGGTGTTCGACGGGGTTGACGCGGTGATGCTTTCAGGCGAGACTGCCGCAGGCCGCTACCCGATAAAGTCCGTTGAGATGATGGCGCGCATCTGCGTCGAGGCGGAGAAGTCGAAGGTGTCGCACGCGCTCTCGCAGCCCGACTCGTTCGTCAAGCCAAGCATGGGCTACGCAATCAGCCGCTCGGCCTGCGGCATTTCCGACGACCTTGACGCGGACTCCATAATCGTGCCTACGACGGGCGGCTTCACGGCCCGTCTGGTTGCCCAGCAGAGGCCCGGCGCGGAAATCATCGCCCTCACCCCCGACGTTCGCGTGGTCAACAAGCTTGCCCTCGTGCGGGGAGTGCACGCGCTCCTGTTCAAGGCAAAAGTGCAAAGCGAGGACACGATGCAGCAGGCCATAGGGGCCGCGCACAAGTCGGGTTTGGTGAAGGACGGCGACCTGGTGGTCGTCACAGGCGGCATCCCGCTCGGGCTTACCGGAAGCACGAACACGATACACGTGCAGAGAGTGGGCAGGTCCGCGGATTTGCAAGGACAGACAAAGCTCACGAAGTCAGGCTGAGCTTTCAGTCGTGGGGGGAGTCTCCCTTTTCATTTCCTGGCAACGTACTGGAAATAATCTGCGCCTGTGTCGCGGCCTTTCTTGAAGTCCGAATACTGTTCGACGTCCTCAAATCCGGCCTTGCGTATGAGCGAGTGCAGCTCGCCGTCCTTGAACGGGTATACGTAAATGTATCCCGTGCGGCCGTCCTCGTGCGCGATTTTTAGCACGACCTTCTTCGGTCCTATCTCTATTGGTGCGCCCTTCACTTTCTTTCCGCAATAGACGTACTTTCCAGAGTAGCGGAAGTCGCCCTTCAGGATTTTTTCCCTGTCCGCAAGTATGTAGTCGTAGTTCCTCTCATCGATAAGCAGCACCCCGCCGGGCCTGAGCACCTTACGGAAAGCGGAGAGTGCCCGCAGCTGGTCAGCGGTCTTGAAAAGGTGGGTAAGCGAGTTTCCCTGAAGCACAACTGCGTCGAACGACCCCGGCTCGAACCTCTCGTCGAACTCGCGCCAGTCGTAGCCGGTTATCTTGAGCCGCACGCCCTCCTTTGCGGCGTTCTCAAGAGCCTTCTGCGCAAACACCGAGTCAAGCTCGTTGCTTGTCACGTCATAACCCTGCTTTAGCAGGTATATGGAATCGCATCCATCGCCAAGGCTCGCGTCAACGACGCGCCTGCACCCGTTGCCGGAAAGCAGGCCCGTAAGGAATCCGGCCTCGCCGGTCCTGCGCTTCTGCCAGTCTATGTAGTCGCCCCATATGTCCACAAGAACCGGCGAGTAGTTCTTTTCGTCCTGGAATTTTCTCATGCAGTTTCCTCTGCATATGGCAAAAGATATTGATTTTTTAAAAAATTCGGGTCAAAACGCGATTTTATTAAGAATATTTTTACTATTTTTCATATGTCAAAAGCCGATTCGAAGGACCTTCTCATCCTGCGCATCCTTGACGCCGACGGCCGCGCAAGCGCCTCGAAAATAGCGAAAGCAACGCGCCTGAGCAAGAGCGCGGTGTCGCAGAGGATTTCGGCGCTGGAGTCCGAAGGCTACATCCGGGGCTATTATGCGCTCGTAGACTCCTCGCGCCTTGGCTTGCAGAGCTTCCGCGTGTACCTGAAATACCACAACACCTCTCCCCGGATGGAGCACCAGATAATGGCGTTCCTTTCCCAGGAGCCGCGCGTGTGGTGGTGCGGCAAGATGCAGGGCAACTGGGACGCGGGCCTGGTGGTGTGGGCGCGAGACGTGTCCGAGTTCCGCAGCTTCTGGCTCTCGTTCTCCCTGCGTTTCCGCCAGCACGTAGGCCGCTACGTGGTCAACCCCTACGTGAAGATAAGGCACTATTCGCTCGCGTTCCTTTGCAAGGCCGAAGGCGTTGCGCGACAGGTGGGCACCGTTGGAGAGGGGCCAAAAGCTGCGATAGACGCGACCGACCGCAAGATACTTTCCGTGATTTCGGAGGATGGCCGCTGCCCGCTCATACTCATAGCAAAGAAAACGGGCTTGAGCCCCGGTGTGGTGAAGTACCGGCTGGTAAACCTGGTTCGCGCAGGAGTGATACAGGGCTACCGCGCGATGATAAACAGCGAAAAGCTCGGCTACTCGCTGTACAAGGTGAATTTCGTGCTCAATGACGTGACCAAGCTAGCGGCAATCCGAGAGTTCACCGAGGGCATCCCCAACCTTGCGTACATAGACGAGACCGCGGGCGAGGATTTGGAAGCGGACTACTACCTTTCTTCCGAGCTTGAGCTTGAGAAGCTCCTGGACTCGTACAAGGCAAGGTTCCACTCCGCAATACGCGAGATAAACTACCTGGTGTATTCGCACGTGAGCAAGCAGGCGTACTACCCGCAGAAAATTTGAACTGCTTTTGGGCGGGCGGGATTGCGCTGTTGCCGCCAGTTCAGCCAAGTGCCTTCTCGTATTCCTTCTTCATCGTCAAGGCATCCGTTTCGATGTTCGGCGACTCCGAGATTATCGTTCCCGAGCACTTGTTGCCAACCAGGCTCTGCGCAAGGAGCGAAAAGTCGGGCGACTTGGCGTCTATTGTCAGGTGGCGCAGCTCGCCTTTCGCCGAGTATTGTATCCCCGCAAAGTGGCAGTGGAGTTGTCTTGGACCTTCCTTTCCAACAAGGCCGGTTATCGTCTCAAATATCCTGTCAAAGTCCTTTTTCGAATTCAACGCGCCATTCGCCCTCGCGTGCAAATGGGCAAAGTCAATCGTCGGCTTGAATCTTTCAAAGCCGATTTCGGATGCGAGGCCGTAAAGCTCCTCAAGGTTGCCGAAAGCGCTTGGCTTCCCGGTAGTCTCCGGCGCAAGGATTGCCTTGGTGATGCCCTCCCTTTTCATCGAATCCAACACGTCAAGGTAGCCGTTCTTGACGATTTCGAAAGCGGCCTTCTTGTCCAGTTTCCCGTAATACCCGGAGTGCACGACTATCCGGCCGCCACCGGAATTTTCCAAAATGCGCGCGGTGTCGAGTATGCGCACCTTGCTCGCGGCAACCTTTTCAGGCTCACCCGAGCACAGGTTGACGTAATAGGGCGCGTGGGCCGAAAGGACGATTCTGTTCTCCTTGGCCGCCTTGCCGCACTCAATCACCTTGTCCTGCGCCATCCTGGCCGAGTGCACGAACTCGAACTCGAAGGCGTCCAAGCCCAGCTTGCGCACGAACGCTATCCCCGCACGCGAGTCGCGCTCGGCGCACGAAAGGGGGATGCCCGCTGTGCCGAAAATCATTGCCACGCAAAGAGTTGATTTGAAAGGGATTAATAGGATTAGCCACCACGTTACTTTTGGCCCGCAGCACGCCGCGGGCCGCAAAGGCGATGTTCATGGCAACTGTCACTTACCTCGGCCATTCCGGCTTCCGTGTGGAGCTTGAGGGCAAGATACTGTATTTCGACCCGTGGCTGGATCCGCGGCCGCGCAACGCCGAGCGGCTGGTCCCGCCCGCGATAAGCGCGGAGAAAATAAAGAAGGCGGACGCCATCTTCGTCTCAAGCCCGGCATTCGACCACTTCGACGCGCACGACGTCTCAATAATCGCCGACGGCACCTACGCGCACGTGGTCGCACCTGAGGAGGTGCTTGCAAGGCTCGATTTGCAGGACAAGTTCAAGATGTCCGCGCTTGAAGGCGATGACTTCGAGTTCTACGGCATGCACATAAAGGTGCTTCCGGTGCGCAACAACGTCCCCGGCTCGGTGGGGTACATAGTAAGCTTCGGCGGCAAGAGCGTATACTTCTCCGGCGACACCTACGACTTCTACGCGCTTGGCAACGTCGAGGCGGACCTTGCGCTCATCCCAATCGGAGGCACGCAGACGATGGACATACTCTCGGCGGTGAGCGCGGTCAAGAAGATGCGCGTCAAGTACGTCATCCCCTGCCACTACGGCACGTTCTCCCGCATAAGGGCCGACCCGTACGACTTCGCAAAGCGCATAAAGCAGGAGACCAAGGCCCAGGCGGTAGTCCTTGGCGTGGGCCAGACCGCGCGCTTTTAGTCCTTGTGGCGATTAGGAGTTTTTTTAAGACTCGGCGTGCCCTATACTTATCCTACTAATACGAAGGTGAATGCTAGCATATGATTACGCACGGAAGGATAGTCGAAGTCAAGGCGACCAAGAAGAAGGACGGCAACGTCACTGGCATGTCGGTCAACGTAAGCGTCGAGAACGTGGCTCCGGAAGGCAACCAGGTCAAGGTCACCTACAACTACGAGATTTCATACCAGCAGGACGTCGCAAGCATGTCCATAAAGGGCGAGCTCTTCGCGGACGCAAGCTCCGACCTGGGCAGGAAGCTTTCCGAGGGTTGGAAGAAGAACAAGCAGCTCCCGGCGGACGCCGCGGAGGAAATCATCACCGCGCTCACCTACGCGGGAAGCAGCGTGGGAACCCTGCTTGCCTTTGCGATAAACATCAACGCGCCAATCAACGTGCCGCGCGCGAAGGTGGGCCCCGCAGGACAGGCGCCGAAGGCAGGATGATTTACGCGGTGTTTTGATGGCCGTAGTATATCCAGAGGAGCCGGCGCGGAAACCCACAAAGCCCGTGTCGGGCGAACCAAAAAGCGAAGCGCTGGATATGGCGCTTTCCTACGCCCGCGCAACAACCCCGGCGCAGCGCGCCAACGTGCAGCGGTTCTTCAGCGCGCCTGAAAACAGGCAGCACGCGCACCTGCTTGTCGCGGCGCAGAAGCTGCCGCGAGGGATTTCGCCGCAGGAGCGCGAAAACCTGCTCAGGGAGAAGCTGCGCAACGTCCGTTAGTGGCCGGGGCCACTGCAGCCTTTTTCACATTCCTTTTTCTTTCTTTCTTGCTACTTCTTCAATGATGCCCAAAGCCAGGCCGCCTTCAAGATCATACCAGTCGCCGGAAAGCCTCCGGAGGTTCTCCGACCTTTCGCGCCTCACCCGCGAGGAGCGGCACGTGCTGTCCGAACTCTCAACAGCCTGGGACTCCGCCTTTGCCAAGGCAAAGAAAAAAAAGCAGGCGGAGCTTCAGTTCGAGGCCCCAGGCTTGCTTAGGGGTTTTCCGCGCTATGCCCTTGACGCGTTCACGTTCATCAGCAAGTTCTCGCGCTCCACGCAAAGCGCCGACTACGGCGCATCGCTCATGGAGTACATGGCGGGGAAATACCCGCAGGCCCACGAGCAGGTGTGCAATATGGCGCGCGAGCAGCTTGGAATGAAAGCCAAGGCGCCTTCGGCCCCAAAGGAACCGCAAAAGCCGCCGGAGCCGCAGAACTCGCAGGACGTGGACGGGCTTTTCAAACTTTATTCGCACCCCGAAACGTTCCTTCCGGTAGTCTCGCGCGCAAGACCTGGCAGCATCCTCGTCCAGCAAGTCGCCAAACCCGGGGAGAAGCCGTGGTTTTTGCAGCCATCCAAGGGTGTGACAGTCGAAAAGAACGTGCAGTTTTCGAACCGCCACCAGCACAAGTTCCTTCCCGCGCCGGAGGGATTCACGAGACAGTACCACCGCAACAGGTTGATTGACAACCTTCGCTTCTACATGGGAGTGACGCGGCCGCGCGGTTTCCACGTGCGGGCAATCTCGAATTTCGTGCGCGGCGACCGGGTGCACCTGCGCGCTGTTCAGCTAGTCCGCGAACACGGACTTGACCTCGCAAAGCCCGAGCACATCGCGCAGCTTGAAGCGGCGATTTCTTCGGAGTTCGGCCGCGGCGCGCTCGGCCCCGAATGGCCGGTAGATAGGTCGCAAAAGCCGGAGATGCCGGCAGGCCCGGGCGAGTTGGCTGTCGGGCTAAAGGAAGGCGCAGGCAGGAACGCGCAGCGTGCTGAAAAGAAAGGCCGCCAGGCTGACGGCGCCGCGTTGCAGGCTGGTGTTCGCGGCGTTGAGTCCGGCCAGGCAGACCCCGAAGGGTTGTTGAGGGAAAAGATGGCCCGCGTGTTCACCCGCGTGGTTAGGTACCACAACCGCACGCACCCGTCCGGCTCTATGGGCTGGGCATCCAACCTGATAAAGACCGACCCCGCGCACGTCAAGGCGGACGGCCTGCTTCGCGGTGTCGCCATATCCGCCAAGATGGACGCTTCGAACCCGAGGAACGAACCGGAACTCGTGGGGCTGATGGTCAGGCATGCGAGCAAGAACCCCGAACGCCAGAACGAGTGGACTCGCCTTCTTGCGAACAAACGGACGCGCAAAGACTAGGGCGCACGCGCCGACAGGCAACTAACCGGCGCAGGCCCTTGCTTCCCGAAAGAACCCCACAATCCGCCTGGCCGGCTGCTTGCGCTAACGTAAAATATGCGTAGAAATAGGATTGGAGGGGAAAAAACAACCCTCAAGCCGTAATGGTAAGCGTGGTGTTTATCCGAACAGGCTCGCGAGTCCAGCTGCAGCCTCTTCTTCCTTCTTCTCCTCGGAGACTTCGGCCTTCTTCTCTTCCTTCTTGGCCTCTCCTGCGGGTGCGGCTGGTGCTGCTGCGAATGCTGCCTGCTTGATTGCGTCCTCGATGTTCACGCCCTCGAGCGCTGCAACAAGGGCCTTGATTTTTGCGGGCTCCTCGTTGACTCCAGCTGCAACAAGGACCTTCTTTACGTTGTCCTCGCTTATGGGCTGGCCTGCGGCGTGCAGGAGCAATGCGGCATATGCGTCTTTCATTTGCATCTCCTCAATTTGTATCGTAAATCTCTATTTCCTCGTCTTATTGCGCCGGCGTTGCGGGGGCTGCTGGTGCAGCGGCCTCCTTCGGCGCCTTGTCCTCAACTACCTTGTTGATGGCAAGCGCCTTTGCCTGTGCTGATGCGAGTATGACTGGTGTTGAATCCTTGTTGTAAATCTCCGCGAACACGCACAGGTTCATGGCCGCCTGGTGGGCCGATGCGAGCTGTGCAATGTAGACCGAGTCGTCGACGTCAAGCACGTCCGCGGAGTACGTCATGGTGCCGGTGTATGCCGACCTCATGGTCATCCCTATTTCGAACGGCTCGATTCCGAGCTTGGTAAGTATCTTCGCTACAGCGTCCGCGATGGGCTCGCCCTTCTTGGCAACAGTCGCGTCGCTTGCGATTACAATCTTGGTTCCCTGTATCTTGGCGTTTATCTTTGCCGCCTTGAGCTCGGTGAGCACCGGGCCTGGTGCGAGCGAAGTCTCGCCGCCGGGGACGACAATGTCTGCGTTTGCTATCATGCCCGTCTTTGCCGGTGCCTTCGCCTTGCTCTGGCGGAGCATCTTTGCAAGCTTGAACGGGTCCTCGTTTGAAAGAAGGAACGCAACCGAGCCGCTCTCGTCAATTGTCTTTAAGAGTGCGTCGAATGCGGGCTTGTTCGCCTTCTCAAGGGCCTTCTTGAGAAGAGTTGCGCGTGTGAGTATGAGTTCTGCCTTTCCGCGGAGCTTCTTCTTGATGGCATTGTAGTGCTTGGACGGAAGGTTCTGGGTGCTGACTATTGCCACGACCTTGTACGAGGCAATCTTCTTGGTGATGTCCGCAACGGCCTGTTCCTTCTGCTTCCGGTTGAGTACCATAAAAATCAACTTATGCCGCTACTGCGACTGGCTTGCCCATGGTCGTCTTGATGTAGATTGACTTGATCTTGCCTTCGGTTGTCTTGTGCTTGATTGCGTCGATTACCGCAACCGTGTTCTCGGCAACCTGGGCGTCCGTCATGCCCTCGTTACCGACAAGGCAGTGGACTACCGGAAGGTATTTTCCCTTGGTGCGAAGCGTGACCGAGCGCTTGGCCTTCTCGACCACGTCGGGGAGGTTGGCGTTGGGCATGATTGGCTTGGGCAGCTTACCCTTGGAACCAAGGACCTGACCAAGTGACTTACCCACAGCAGCCATAAGCTGCGTCTGGGACAAAAGTGAATATTTCAGGAGCTCCTTCTGCTTCTTCTTGTCGGAGGCATAGGATGGAATCTGGTCGCTGCCGATTACAAGCGGCACGAGCTTCTTGATGTCAACTGCCAGCTGGCCGTCCGCAAACACGGCGACCTCTACCGGGCGCGGTGCGTAGGGAAGCGTGACTTCGAGGGTGATGCGGTTTTCGGGCTTGTTGAAGTCGATGTCGCGGAAGTTGATTGCGATGTCGACGCTCTGCTTGAACTTGCGCTTGCCCTTGTTCTCCGCAAGCACTGCAGTGACTGCCTTTGCGACCTTCTCGTTTTCGTAAACCAAGTGTGTTACACCGATGAAAATGATTATTGCCTGCAAAAACCAAAAGCCAGTTTGATGCCATCGGCTTGAAACCAATGGACGAAAAGAACCAGACGCTCTAAGAGCCTTGATTCCCTCCTGCCTAGGGCAGTCCAAACGGGTTTAGCATTTCTGCGGAACAATGTAGTGAAGGTAATTGTTTATAAAACTGCGGGAAAGCAACCGACAGCTATTCTTTCAGGCACTTTTCCTTGTCCGGTATGAATACGAATTCCTTTCCCCTGCGTAGCTTGTGCAGGTAGCCCATCTTTGCCAGTTTCAGCAGGTCCGTCCTTGCCGTCTGGTATGTAGTCCTGTATCGTTCCTGCATTTCCTGAATGGTAATTGATTTTGCACCCTTGTTTGTTATGATGAGTATGTCTGCCTGGCGCATGTTCAGTTTCGGGTTCTTCCTGACCGTTTCAAGCATTTTCTTGTTTTCCTGTGCCGTCTTCTCTAGGTATTTTTCAAACATTCCTACTGCCTTGTCAAGGGAATGTAGATTGAATCTTACGAAGTATGTCACGTCGTTGCTGTCGTATTCCGTGTATAGGTATGCCCGCGCGTATTGTGCTGGTGCCTCCTTTATCGTTCTCGAGACGGCGATGTATTCAAAATACTGGTAGCCTCGTGAAATCAGGTACCAATAGAACAGTGCGCGTGCGGTTCTTCCGTTCCCGTCATTGAATGGGTGTATGTATCCAATCATATAGTGGAGGATTATTGCCTTGATTATTGGGTGCAGGTAATATTCTGTGGGTTCGGTGTTGGCGAAATTGCACACTTGTTTTATCAAGGACTCTATCTCTCGGTAGTCTGGCGGTTCGTATATCGGAAGGGTCGGGTCATCTATTGCATAGACTTTCACTTCATTATCCGTTCTGAACGCGCCTTCGTACTCTGGCTTTTCCAAAGTGCCTTTTGTTATGTCTTTGTGTATTTGTTTGATAATTTCCGGCGTAAGCGTTTCGTTGGCGCTGGTGCTTTCGCGGATATGCTTCATAGTCAGATAGTTGTTTACTATCATTTTTTCAGAGGGATTCTTTGGTTTTCTGTTTTCTCTGAGCATCTGCTTAGCAACTACTCTGCTTGTTGCAGCGCCCTCCAATTGACTCGACGCTATTGCTTCCTCCATCAGTGAGTTCGTCAGGTATTTTTTTTGGAGTGCTGGTTCTTGGGCCTGCTCTTCCAAGCCAATTTTGCCTCCGGCTCGGAAGTCCAAGTCGTGAAGCAGCTTTTCGATTTGGGGGGTTTGCGAATAAAGCAGGAGCAGCGGTCCAAATGGGATTAGTCTGGCGTTGAACCTTCTTTGGGCTCGCAGGTATTCCCATATTGCCGTCCGGTCTATTCCGTCAAAACGGTTGTCGTGTTTTATTTCTTCCCAGTATAGATATTCTGCGTTTGCGGTACTTGCAAGTGCCGCCATTTTCGTCAAGTCCGCTCCTGCCAACATTGTATGAAATGCCTTTTCGTGTTTTGGCGGTTTTTCAGGGAGTCTCATTCTAATCAACTACTAATTTGACATTCATTAGTAGTTGTTAGTAGTTGAGAATGAATATTAATCTATCTACTAATTTGACATTCATTAGTAGTTATTAGTAGGTCTAGGCTCCTCCGGAGTCAGCATCTCCGGAGGTTCACTTCGTATTGCCTGTTTATCTGTATGTCAGCGGCCTTGGCTGTCCCCTTGGCTCTTTTGCAAGCGCGTCTATTGTCCGCAGCCTTATCGTCTGGTTGTCGCCCTTGGTGCCGCGGTATGCAAAAAAGTGCTTGCCGCTTTCCACCATCTTTTCGACCTTCTTTCTCGCCGAGGGGTCCATCTTGATTAGGCGCGGCGCAACAAGCTGCACGCCTTTTCTGGAAAGGTACACGGGTATCTTGGTTCCCAGTTGCGAGCCCTTTCTTGCGCACGCCTTGCGGATGTTTCCCGATGCGCAGGAATAGATGATGTCGGAGTGCTTCCTAATCAGGTCGGTCTGTTTCTGGGTCACGTTGGTCGTGCAAACCGTTATGATGTTTATCTCCGCGTCAGTGTGCTTGCGCCTGAGGGCGACAATCTTGCTGATGTCCTCGGCCTTGGTGCCTGCCACGGTGACTGCAATCTTTTTGTAGCCCCGCTCAAGCGCCATCTTCACTCCCGCCACCTGGTCAATCCTTGCAGTCTCCGGGTGCACTATGATGTTGCCGAGCGCGGTGCTGCGCTCTATCAACGTGGGGTTCGGTGCGGTGTGTACGAGTCCGGTCATCACCGCGCCCACTCCGAGGGTGGTCTTGGGCTCTGTTGTGATGATTGTCCCGATGCCTTCACAGGCGGACACCATGCAGTCAATCTTTCCTGCGCGCATCGCGTCGCTCATCGATTCCGACGCGCCGAAAGGCACGGGGTCGTTTTCGGTCTCAAGGGGCCGCGTCTTGTCAAATGAGCGGTTCTTGCCGATTACGACGTCGTTGGTCTCGGCTAGGAGGTTTTCCTTGAAGTCGCGCTCGAAGAGCCAGCTTGAAAGCGGGCACCACTTGACTACGGTTGGCGTCGCAGCAATTGCCTTGTTGTCTTGTATGAGCACGTGGGCGGCAGCCCTGCGGGAGACGTGAACGTCCGGGTACTGGGCGCGTATTGCGTTTGCGAGGTTCACAAGCGGCTTTGTGGCATCGTTGACGTTGCTTGCGGTGCTTTGTTGCACGATTTTCCCATTGCCTACCATCGGCGCCTCGGCAAGGGGTTTCAGTTTCTCGTTGTAAAAGTCAGGGAACAGTTCCTTTACCGTCCCATAGTCGTTTTTCACGTCAAGCCTGAGCGTGGCTTTGCCTGTCTTGGGGTCGTACTTTATTTCCGAGTCCGCCCGCTTGTATGCTCCAAATTTCTTTATTTCCCGGACTACTTCATCGTGAATCATAATTGTAAGACAAAAAAGGGAGTTAAAAAAAGGTAGGTCGGCCCGTTGAGGCAGGATTATTTGCCAACGTTTAAAGATTTAGGAAAGGGAATCTTCTTATGTCACTTGAAACTTCACCCCAACCATTCATAGAACCCATCCGCAGCCACTACGAGCCCGGCGAAGTCACCAAGCTTTGCGGCGAGTGGATAGGAAAGACCAAGGCGCGGCTTGATGCAATAGTTGCACTTCCTGAAAGCAAGCAGCCCAATGCGCTCTTTGAGTTTGAGGCGGCTATGTCCGACTTTGGCGACGCGGTTGGTCAGCTAATGCTTACCGGCAGCCTCTACCCGGATGCAAAAATCTCTGCGGAGGGCTCAGCGTGCGAGGAGAAAGTAGGCCATTTCGCAGTCGAGGTCCACACGCGAAAGGACATCTACGAGATAATCAAGAGGTTCCCCCCATCCGGTGAAGTCGAGCGCAGGCTTTACGACGAGACCGTGAAGGGGTTCGAGCTGAACGGCCTGAACCTTCCGGATGACAAGCTTGCGCAGGTGCGCGCACTCAAGCAAAAGTTGTCCGGCTTTGAGGTGAAGTTCGGCACCAACCTCAACCTGGACAAGTCAACTATTGCGTTTACAAAAGAGGAGCTTGATGGCGCGCCAGCAGGTTTCCTGAACCGGCTTGAAAAGACAGCAGACGGGAAATTCATAGTCACGATGAAGTACCCGGATTTGGAGGCAGTTATGCTCAACGTAAAAAGCGGCGAGACCCGGAAGCGGATGCGCTTTGCGTTCAACAACCGCGGCGCGCCCGAAGAGAACACCAAGCTGTTGGAAGAGGCGGTTCTTTTGCGGCAGCAAATCGCCAACATCAGCGGTTATGCCTCGTGGGTAGACTACCGAACGGCAATGCGCATGGCAAAGAACGCGGCCAACGTCAAGGCGTTCATCGCAAACCTCAAGCCTGCAATAATCAGCAGGGCAAAGTCCGACCTTGCGGCGCTCCTTGAGTTCAAGCGCACCATTGAGCCCGGCGCCACTGCCGTGGAGTGGTGGGACGTTGCCTATTTGGAAAACCAGATGAAGAAGACGAAATACGCCCTTGACGAGGACAAGGTGCGCGAGTACTTCCCGCTAGACTCGGTAATGGCCGGGATGTTCTCCCTGTTCTCAACAGTCTTTGGAATCAGCTTTGAGAAAGTCGAAAACGCGAAAGTCTGGCACCAAGACGTGCTCCTTTACGGCGTCTCGGACAAGCAGTCGAAGGAAGTTCTGGGCTACGTCTATTTTGACCTGTTCCCGCGCGACGGAAAGTTCGGCCACGAGGCTATGAACCCCACCATTTCAGGCAGGCAAGTCAACGGGAAATACAACAAGCCGGTTGCGGTGATAATGGCAAACAAGAACCCCGCTTCGAACGGCAAGCCTTCGCTTCTTACGCACCACGAAGTGGAAAGCATGTTCCACGAGTTCGGCCACGCCCTGCACTCGACGCTCACCCGGGTGCCGTATGCAAGCCTCTCAGGCAGCAACGTCGCCTGGGACTTCGTGGAGACTCCCTCGCAGACTTTGGAGCGCTGGCCGTGGGACGCGCAGGTAATCGGCATGCTTTCCGGCCACTATGCGGACCGCTCGCAGAAGATGCCTGCGAAGATGCGGGATACGCTGATTGCGCTAAGAGACCTGAACCAAGGATACTCGTATGCTACCCTTCTTGGCTACTCCGAGTTTGACGTAAAGATGCATGAGGCGACGGGCCCAGTTGACTCGACGCGATTATCCGGCCTTGTGATGAAAGAGTATATCGGCCTCAACCCGCAGGAGGGGACGCACTTCCCGGCGACTTTCGGCCACCTGATGGGCGGCTACGACGCGGGATACTACTGCTACGCGTGGTCGCGCGTCTATGCAATCGACTGCTTTGCGCAGTTTGAGAAGGAAGGCCTCTTCAGCCCGGAAACGGGCGGCCGCTACCGCAAGTGGATCCTTGAGAAGGGCGACCTGGCTGACGGCGACGTCCTGCTTGAAGGGTTCCTTGGCAGGCCTGCGAATATGGATGCGTTCTACAAGACGCTGAACATGACTGCTGGTGCAAAATAAGCGCAAGCCCACAGGCCTCAAAGATACGGCCCGAGGCTTTCCTTTGAAAGCCTCACCTTCGGCTCCCACCCGAACGTTTCCCGAGCCTTCCTGCAGTCGTACTCGCGGCTGTCCGCAAGCGTGAGTATGTTCTCAACTGTCATCGGCGGCTTTTTGCCAAGCAGCGTTAGCGCGGCGTTGCGCAGCTGCAATGCGCGTATTGCGAATTCCTTGGAGACGTGCCTTGCGGGCGCCACTACTCCGAGCGCGTGCGCCACGATTTCGTAAGTTTCCTTTTGGGTGTGCGCCTTGCCCGAGAAGTAGAACGTCCCGCTCCGCACCAGCGGGTTTGCAATCACCGCCTCTATTGCCGAGATTGCGTCGGAGGCGTTGATGAACGAAATCTTGTTGTTTCCGGTGCCGATGATTTGCAGCTTGCCTGACTTTGCCATCGAAAGCACCTTCGAAAACCCTTCGGTGAAGCCCTCGCCGTAGATTATCGGAAAGCGGCAGATTACGTACGCCGCGGTCGACTGCCGGACCGCGTCCTCGGCAAGCGACTTGCTCTTCCCGTAGTTGTTGATGGGGTTTGCGGCAGCCTCCTCGTTTATGGGCGTTGCCGAGTCCTTGCGCGTAACGCTGGTCGAAGATATGAAAATCAGCCTTGCATCCGCTTTCCTGCACGCCTCGGCCGCGACCTTGGTGGGCGCGACGTTTGCCCTTATCATCTCGTCAAGCGTTGCCGAATAGTCTATTTTTGCCGCAAGATGGACGAAGTCGGTCGCCCCGGCAATCTTCTGCGCAAGCGCATCGGAGTTGTCAAGCTGGTCCTTGACTATGAACAGCGCGGGGTGGGCCTTGCAGAAGCTTTCGCTTACCCTGTTGCACGCGTGCTTGCGCAGCTCCCACTCGGCCAGGTCGTCGCGGACGATGGCAATCACGTGGTAGCCCTTCTGCAAAAGCGCGGTCACCAGGAGCTTTCCAAGCCTGCCTGCGGCGCCGCTTACTGCGATTGTGTGGGGCTTGGCAGCCGCCTTTGCTTGCGCAGCCTCTTTCGCAGTTGCGGTGGCAGCCCTCAGCTTTGCGTGCGCCTTCGAGACTGCGCTAGCCTGCTTTTTTGGCGTTCCCTTCCTTGCCATCTGAAATTACCAAACGCTTTTGGATTGCGGGTTAAAAATAGCGAGCGGTTGGCGGACAATCGCTGGGAAAAAGAGGATAAGATAAAAAAATGAAAAAGAAAGAGGAAAGTTGCGGCCAGAGTTTTTAGGGCCTTTGCAACTTTATTTGAGCTTTGCGTCGTAGTCTCCCGCGCGGAGCTTCTTGCCGGCTTCCTTCGCGTTCAGGCCGTCCACAGTGGCGCCGAGGCTTAAGCAGCTTCCGATTACCTCGGACACCTGCGCCTTGAGCGTCTTTGCAAGTGTTGCGTCGGTCTTCATCTTTGCCACCTTGACGCACTGCTCGATGGTCATGTTTCCGATGACCTTCTTGCCCTTGACGCCAGCCTCTTCCTTGACCGGCTCCTTCAAGCCGAGCTCCTTCTTGATGAGCGACGACATCGGCGGGGTGCCGACTGTGATTTCGAAGGTCTTCGAGCCCTTGTCAACGACTACCGTGACAGGCACCTGCATCCCTGCGAATGCCTTGGTCTTCTCGTTGATTTGGGCGACGACCATCCCAACGTTCACCCCGGTCGGCGCGAGCGCCGGCCCGAGGGGCGGTGCGGGTGTTGCCTTTCCGCCATCTACCATGGCGTTTACTGTAACATTTGCCATAATCCATTTCACCTTTTGAGAATGATGCTAAATTACTGCGGGAGCACGCGTATCGTGTTCAGCTTGATTGTCACCGGGATGGGCACTGCCACCTCGATGAGCTCGACCGTGACTTCGTCCTTTTCCTGGTCAACGCGCACGACCTTGGCCTTCTCGCCCTTGAACGGCCCGGAGACCACCTCGACCAGCTGCCCGCGGTTGATGATGACCTCGATTGGCTTGCTTTCAAGGAACGTGGCGATGTCGGCAATCTGCATGGTGTTCGCAAGCAGGCCCTTCACGTGCGGAACGTTCTGGATGGCCTGCTTTGCGTCGAACTCGTTGTCAGCCTCCGCGATGAGGTATCCCTTTAGCATGGGCGAGACCACGAGCGCCTTTACCGGGAGCTTGAACTTGCGTATCTTCTCGTAAAGCATGTCCGCGACTATGCTTTCCTGTCCGGCTGTGACGCGGTAAGTGTATAGTGCCATACGATATTTGACCTCCTGATGATTTCTGGTTTCAGACTTGGCGCAGGTAATACCAGAGTATGGAAATGGCAAAGCCGATGGCGCCGATGACCACCATTCCGAGGGCGGTGCTCTTTGCGATGTGCTCGTACTCCTCGCCCTTGGGCTTGTGCGTGACGTTGAGCACGCGTTCAGACTGGCTGATGAAGTCGGAAACCATTGCGCCGATGTCCATAGTTCTTCTTGCACCTTTCTGCTTGTAATCGTTTAAATGAAGTCGATGTTCTCGACTGCCTCTCCCGTAGTCTGCGCCGTGGGCTGCCTTTCGCGCACTCCGGAGAGCACGGCCAGCACGCGGACCCCGCGGTTCTTTATGCCGTCGTCAACTGTCGCGCCCCAGATGATGTGGGCGTCAGGAGCGATGCTCCTGCTGATTGCGGTGACTGCAGCCTCGGCCTCGCCGAGGGTCATGTCCGAGCCGCCGGTTATGTTGATGAGCGCCTTTGATGCGGATGAAACGTCCATGTCCAAGAACGGCGAAGTGAGCGCCTTTTCGGCAGCCTGTACGACGCGGTCGGGCATGTCGCTTCCTTCCATCTCGCCCAGGCCAATCATCGCGTTGCCCGAGTCCCCAAGAATCGTGCGCACGTCGGCAAAATCCAGGTTCACAAGCCCGGGCTTGGTGATGAGCTCCGCAATTCCCTTGACCGCGTTGGCAAGGACCATGTCAGCTGCCTTGAACGCCGCGTTCAGCGGCAAGTCAGGCACGTATTCCAAGAGCTTGTCGTTGGGAATCACGATTGTTGTGTCGGCTTCGAGCTTGAGCTTTTCCAGGCCCTTCATCGCATTTTCCTTGCGCTTCAATCCTTCCGAAGAGAATGGTGTGGTGACTATTGCGATGCACAGCGCGCCGGACTGCTTTGCGCAGCGCGCAATAACGTGCGCAGAGCCGGTGCCAGTTCCTCCGCCCATGCCGCAGGTCACAAATACAAGGTCGGCGTTCCCGACTATGTCCTTGATTTCCTGCTCGGACTCCTGCGCGGCAGCCTCTCCCACTTCGGGGTTGGAGCCCGCGCCCAAACCCTTGGTCTTTTTCCTTCCAAGTATCATGCGCTTGTCCGCGCGCGTCTTGAGCAGGTGCTGCGCGTCCGTGTTCATCGCAACAAGGTGCGCGCCTATGACGCCGACTTCCTGGATGCGGTTAAGGGTGTTGTTTCCCGAGCCGCCAGTGCCCACTATGCAAATCTTTGGCCGGTTCTCCTCGAGTATCCTCATCAGCTCGATGTCGTCATCGTTCATCGGCTTGCCTGGCTCGGTTACCACTGTACGTGACAGGGGTATCCCCGGGCCTTTTGCGAACATTTCCTCGAAGTTGACGGGCATAATAATCCACTTCCAAAGCTTGTAATCTTAGGTTGTGCGGCAAAGTTAAAACCAATTGCGGTGCCTTCACCGCCCTCGGCCGGTCGCCGCAGCCAAAAATCAGCCTTCGGCTGGGTGTATAACAACAAGAGTAGGCTTGGAATAATTCTTAATGGTTTGCAACTGCCCACAAACGGCCTTTTGGCAAAAGCCCCCTTGGGCTTAGCCTGTAGAGTTGGCCTGCTTTACGCAGTCCAGGTCAACTACCTGCCGCGTCACGTTGCCCAAAAACAGCTTCGCCGCCCCGCACCCGTCGGTGTACTGGTAGAGCGTGGTGGTGGCGTCCGTGACCCCCTGCGTGTAGCCCTGCTTGTACGCGCCGAGGGCGTCGTCGTACCTCTGCTGCTGATACACGCCCCAGCCGATGTAGCCGAGGGCCGCGACAAGCAGCACCACGAGTATTCCGATTGCTATTTTTGCCTTCTTGGGCGTCCGTTCAGCCGACTTTGCGAAGTCCATACAGGAGTTTCACCGATGGGCAATATATAACCTACGAAATGGGCGCAGGCCTTTCCATTTTGCACGCGTCTTTGGCCGGCCTATGGCCGCGGGTATCGGATGATTACTATTCCGGTCTTGCCATTGCAGCCGCTCGTGGACTGGTACCCGCACCCTCCCTGCCCTATGTAGGACCCCTCGCCTTGTTCGCCTCCAGATGCATAATATACTGACTGTCCAGAGATGGTGCTGTAAATGCCGAGCCCGCCCGCGTAGGATTGGCCCGCCCCGCCCGCGCCGCCTCCGCCAAAAATCGTGCCGGCATTTCCATACCCGACCAAGGGTGCTTGCGACGTCTGTGTGGAGCTTCCTCCAGAGCACCCGCCATATCCGCAGCCTCCTCCAGACCCTCCATTCGCGCCGTTGCCATAGGTGGCAAAGTTGACTCCATAGCCCCCGCCATAGGCGGTGTAGCTTCCGAAACTTGAGCTGCTGCCTTGGGTGCCCGTGTTCGACCCGCCGGTTCCGCCAGCACCGACCACTACCGAATAGCTTCCGCTCAAGCCGGTCAGCGTGCCCATCAGGACTCCGCCGGCGCCGCCCATGCCTCCGCCCCAAGCGCCAGGATTGCCGTAAGAGCCCCCGCCACCGACGATAAGGATTTCAAAAGGCCCGCTGCCGCTTGTGATTGTGAACGTGCCGCCGCTTGTGAATGTGTGCACGCGGTAGCCTGCGATGTCTGTTATCGTCCCGCCGGTGGCGGCAACCGGCGCCTGCAAGTTGACGTATGCCCACATCGTGCCGTTGCACGCCCAGAAGCTGTTCCCACTCCACCTTATGGCTCCAGCGTTGGAGCTTGAGCACGACGCGTTGCTTGTGCCAGTCTGGACTTCCCCGCCTGCAACCTGCAGCTTGGACGCGGGGGTTGAGGTGTTGATGCCGACGTTGCCTCCAGCAACTATGGTCACGCTTCCGTTCTGGCTGGAAAGCGCCAGCGATTCCGAGCCGGCGCGGTGGTCGTAGACTATGCCTCCACGCGCGTAATTCCGCTCGTCGCCGAACATTATGTACGACGCCCTTGTTGACGGGGCTAAAAATTGCAGTTGGCCGTCGTACCCGGAATGCTCCAAAATCAAGGAAGGTGCGATGGTGAAGTTTGGCGTAGTCCCAGCTGACCCCAAAAGGATGTGCCCTTTCGCAAGGGGGTTAGTCATCCCGATGCCGACGTAGCCGGTGCCGTTTTGGATTGTGACCCTGTCCGCAACGCCGCTTTCCGTGACTCTTAGCGACCCATCATTATCCATCCGCACTATGTGCCATTTAGCCGAGCCAGTGGTGTTGGCAAAGTAAACGATTGAATTATTCCACGCGTCAGGCTCTACAAAAATCGACCCGTTCACGTCAAGCTTGGCAGCCGGGCTCGCCGTCCCAATTCCCACGTTGCCTGTCGTAGTTATTGTCATCTTGGGGCTGTTGTTCGTGTAGAATGAGAGGTTCTTTTCAATCGTTGTTCCAAGGGTCATCTTGTCGTCGTGCCCACCCAAGCCCACATAGCCCCAGCGCGTGGTGTCGTTGTAGAACTCGACGTAAGCGGCCGGCGATGCGCCCGAGGTGTCTTGGAGCCGGATGTTCGCATCCTGTGCTGCGGCAATCTGCAGCGGCCTTGTCGATGTTGCAGTGCCGATGCCGACGTATCCGGTCACGGGGTTGACGAAGAGGACGTTGCTTGCGTTCAGGTTGCTGCTTGCATTAATCTGGCCGTTCTGGATTATCACGCTGCCAGCTGCTGCAGTTCCGAAGAGGAAAAGAAACGTCAGGAAAACTATTCCAAAAAGAACATTGTTTTTCATTTTTTTACCAACCGCCTTCCGGTTCAATCGCACCACGAGTACGTCCTGTCCTTTGCACAGAGCTCGGCCTTGAGCAGGCCGTTCTCCGCCTTAAGCACTTCAATCTGCTTCTGCTGTTCCTGCATCGCTCCGGTGATTACTGGCGTCAGCCTCTCATAGGACATCCCCTTGTAGCCGTTGTTGTCCGTCGTGACGACTTCGGGGATTATTTTTTCGACGTCCTGTGCGATGAAACCGACTTGCGTACCGTTGGTGAAGCCCATCTTAGGATATTCCTCGGTCTTCCACTCGAAGTTGACCGGCCGCAGCGCGAGAATCTTGTCAAGCGAACTCGAAGGCGAAAGCGCAGTCACGTTCCTCTTCCACCTAGCGTCCGAGCCCGACCACGAACCGGAAGTCACCCAAGCGGTTCCGGCTACGGTCAGGGTGTAGCCGGGACTGGTGGTACCGATACCGACAGATCCACCCAGTGGTTGCAATGCAATTGGATAATATTGACCAGTTACTTCATAATTCCTATTTTGCAGCCAAGTTGCGTATGGCGCCCCGGCCATCTGGCCAATCGCAAATTCCAAGTCGTTGGTTGGATTCGTAATGGACACCAACGAGGTTGCCTTGGATGTCAATGAAGCGTCGCTTGCCGCTCCCTCTACTGATAGCCTGCCTGTAGGCGCAGTATTGCCTATGCCGACGTTGCCTGTTCCACCCTGTATCCTCACAGCTTCAAAAAGTGCTCCGCCGGAACTATCCGCCTTAGTCAAGAAGGCCATATGATATCCGTAGGTCCCGTCATCTATTGTCTGAATCCTGTTTGTGATTGGCTGGCTCGCGGGGCTGTAACCCACGAAGTCTATCGCAACCCCGGCTGACCCGACAGCGCCAGTCGGGTTGTTCAACGTCAAAGTCGGCCCTATTCCGCTGCTTGCCTTATAGATTTCCAGAACGCTGGATGGACTGGTGGTTCCGATGCCGACGTTGCCGGAACTGCCAATAGCAAGCCGGGTTGTCGCCGCAGTCTGATCATAGATGGCAAACCCAGTAGCCTGCGTCCCGACGCTGTAGGACGAAGCGCTTGTGCCCGTACGTTGCATGATGATGTAAGCATCTCCGTTTGCTTTCGCCACGTGAAGCAGCGTACTGGGCGAAGTCGTGCCTATGCCGACGTTGCCGCTTGAACTGACGACGAACATCGAACCACCGATGTTGTCGGGTCCTGGATTTATCCTAAAGCTGTTGTCGGAATTGACCCCGAAATTCCACCAACGATTAATGCCGCCCGAATCCTTCGCAGCCATCAACTGATAGACACTCGTTGAAACGTCACTGTCGTTCGCATTCATCTGGATGATCCTGCCGCCACCGCTTGCAAAGATATGTATCTTAGCATCCGCGTAATACGTGCTCCTGCCAACGGACAAACTGCCGCTGATGGTCTGCCCGCCCACGACATCCAATTTCGCCGAAGGGCTCATCGTGCCGATTCCGACGTTGCCATCCGCCCGGAGGGACATGACCGTGATGTTCGGGTTGGGAGTATATAGTTGGTTTGATAGTTTGATGTCGAGTCTGCTATTTGGAGTGTTATCGCTGGGGTGACTAAGGGCAAAAGCAGCCGCATTTGGATGCGATACACCTTCATAATATTGCCGGGTAAGTCCTAGTATGTTTTCCGAATCGGTATTGGCTAGACTGCCAACGAGTTCAAGCCGCATAGATGGGCTTGTTGTGCCGATGCCCACGTTTCCCGCCGCAGTCAGCGTCATCTTCGGGGAATCGTTAGTGTAGAAAGAGAGGCTCTTTTCTATGTTCGTGCCGATGACCATCTTGTCGTCGTGCCCTCCCAGGCCGACGTACCCCCATCTGGTGGTGTCGTTGTAGAATTCCACATATGCTGCTGGCGCGGAACCTGAAGTGTCCTGCAACCGAATCACGGCATCCTGTGCTGCGGCAATCTGCAGCGGCCTTGTCGATGTTGCAGTGCCGATGCCGACGTATCCCGTCACGGGGTTGACGAAGAGGACGTTGCTTGCATTGAAACTATTGCTCGCGTTGATTTGCCCATTTTGGATTATCACGCTGCCTGCGGCAGCGGGGCCAGTCAGCAGGAGCGCGGTAATTGCAAGTATTTTTGCAAGAGCGCTTTTTTCAATGCCGGTTTCTTTTCCCATTTTCATCCACTCGTAATTTGTTAAGGTACGTTATAGCGCAGGATGACGAGGCCCGAACCGCCAAATGCCGCTGGCCACGCACCACCCGACCCCACAGCGACAAAACCCGCGCCTCCGCCTCCACCGCCAAGCCCGTTGGTACCGTTCTTTGCATCGTTATTCAATCCGCCGCCGTGGCCTCCGCCTCCGAGCCCATTTGACGACCCGGTAGCAAGGTTCCAATTGCCGCCGCCTCCGCCACCGCCGGCGTAATACACTTTCGTGCCCGTAATTGTTGACGCAAGGCCAATCCCGCCACTTGAACTGGATCCTGCACCGCCAGCGCCTCCGCCTCCTCCGCCGTAACCGCCATCTATGCCTTCGCTCGTGCCAGCGCCGCCATTATAGCCTTGCCCGGAGGTGCCGGTACCGCCGGAATACCCGTAGAAGGACGAGCCGCCACCACCCCCGCAACCCCCGCTCAAGCCATTGGAGCTAAACGTTACCCCGCCGCCTCCGCCTAATGCAGTGCCTACTGGGGAAAAATACGTGTTCTGTCCGTTTTGTGCTGGCAGGCCGCCCCTGCCGACAGTGATGGTATAAACGGTTCCTGCAGTTACGCTGACCGTCCCGGTCAGCACTCCGCCACCTCCGCCTCCCCCGCCTTCGTATGTCGCACCGCCTCCCCCGCCGCCGACGATGAGGTACCTTACCGAGGTGACCCCGTCGGGCGGGGACCAAGTCGTCGACCCGACGCCCGTAACCTTAAAGACAATCGACCCGGCGTCCACGGTTTCGGTGCATTTTAGGGTGCCGCCACTGGGGCAGGAGAAATAGCTGAGGCAGGTGCCGTTGGCGCAGACATCGCCGGAAGCCTGGATGTCTCCGGCCACGTCCAGTTTCTTGGCAGGGGACGTCGTCCCGATGCCCACGTTGCCGTTGCCGTCGATGAGTAAACGCGTTGTGCCTGCAGTGGCGTCGTAAACGTACCAAGAGGGCGTCGAGAACCCACTACTGACGCCCACCTGATAATTTCCCAAGCGGTCCCTGAAGTTTAACAGGACGTTGTTTGCAGTAGTCTGCAGCCTGGTTTCAAAACTGGACGCTGAACCATTGACGTGTAATGCGGCCATTGGACTTGACGTGCCTATGCCGACGTTTGCAGTTGTGTTGTAGATGTTCGCGCCTGACGTGTTCCACTGGTTCGAACCCGCGGCCAGCGCGGAACCGTTGACCGTGAACGCATACGCGTTCAGCGTCCCGTTCACGTCAAGCTTTGCCTGCGGGTCTGTTGTGCCGATTCCCACTTTTCCGTCTGCGGTCAGGACCATCTTTGGCGAGTTGTTCGTGTAGAAAGAAAGACTCTTTTCTATGTTCGTGCCGATGACCATCTTGTCGTCGTGCCCTCCCAGGCCGACGTACCCCCATCTGGTGGTGTCGTTGTAGAATTCCACATATGCTGCTGGCGCGGAACCCGACGTGTCTTGCAGGCGGATGTTCGCGTCTTGGATTGTGGAGATTTGAAGCGGCCTCGTCGATGTTGCAGTGCCGATGCCCACGTATCCCGTCACGGGGTTGACGAAGAGGACGTTGCTTGCGTTGAAGCTCGAGCTCGCGTTGACCTGGCCGTTCTGGATTATCACGCTGCCTGCGGTCGCAATGCCTGAGAGGAAGACTGCAAACAGCAGGGCCATTGCAAGGCGGGTTTTGTTTGCGAACGCGTTTTCTTTTTTCATTTTTCTCAACTCGAATCAAGATAATTTTCCGAAGCACGACTATGGCGTGCCGTACTGCCAAATCTCGCCAATCGTGCACAGCGTGCCCGTCGGGCTTATGTACGTCGCGTTCGCGCCAGAAGGGCTTCGCAGTATCAGCGAGCCGTCGGGCGCGTCGTTGCAATTGGAATCGTAGTAGTTGCAGTTCGCGTCCTCGACGCAGAGGCTGCCCGAGCTGTTGATGTACGCGTGGGCCGTCCCGGAGGAGTCGCGTATTATGAGCGAGCCGTCCGGCGGGGTTGAGCAGCTCGCTCCAGAGTAGCACCCGCCCTTCAGCACAAGGTTGCCCGAAGTCGTGAATGCAGCGACATTGCTTCCGGAGGCGTCCCGGATGAACGTAATGTACTCTATTCCCGGCTGGCTGCCTATCACGAAGTTGAGCGTGGCGGGCGTCTCTGTTATGAGGAGCACCGTTGTCGCGGTGTAGTTGTACATCGCGCCGGAGCTTGCGTTGACCGAAAATTGCGAGGACCCGGAAAGCGGGACGTTGAGCCAGTAGTAGCCCGAAGCGTCGGTCACCGCCGAGAGGGCGTTCGTCGCGTTCGTGACGTTGATGCGCGCGCTTGCAAGCCCGGCGCCCGAAGCGTCGTGCACGTAGCCTGAAAGGAAGGCGTATCCCGGCTGTGCGTTGACCGCCGGCGAGGTCAGGTCCACTCCCGAGCAGGCGCCCGCGATGCCCATGCCCGCCTGGCGCATGCCGGGGATGCTCCCTTCGGTGTAGACTAGTGTGATGTTGTCAAACTCGTAATACGTGCCGACGGGCTTGCCGAAGCAGGGGTTTCCTGAAAAGTTGAACGACTCGTTCGCGACCACCGTTTCCTGGCCCGGCCGGAAGCTTTGCGAGCCGTTGGACGCCCAGAACTGGATTACCTGCGTGCCCGTGCCAAGCTCGATGCCTGTAAGCACCTCGGGCTTCTTTGCGTTGTTTGCGACGGAAAGCGAGAAGTTGCCGTCGCTGAGCTTGATGGCCGTTATAGAGAAGGGCGTCGCGGCCATCCAGTACTGGTCAAGCTGCTGCTGCCTTGCCATCTGGCCGAACGACGGGAGCGCGGCCATGGTGCCTACTGCGACCAGCCCGACCGCAAGGACCGCACCGAGGACTACCAGGTATTCAGTTGAGGCTTGGCCGCGCATCGTTTCCCCCAACTTACGAGGAAGGCAGTGCATTTTAACCGTTCCCAGCGCGCGGGAGGTTTTTGTGGCGGGTCGGCAGTAAGCAGCCGGCGGGTCGCAGGGGAGCCATTCGACATTACCGTTTTAATCCACCCCGCATTAATCTGCTTGCAAAACGGGGTCAGAAAACATGCCTAATATTTGTGTCAACACTTACAAGGCCAGGTGCTTCGACGTCGAGGCAGGAATCAACGTGGCCGTGCTCAACGACGAGACCGCGCACAAGCTCAACATAGAGAAGGGCGACCGCATCCTCATCTCGTACGGCAGGAGGAAGGTGCTCGCGCTTGCGGACTACTCCGACAAGTACGTGCGGACCGACGAGATAAGCCTGTTTGCCGACGTGTCCTCCAAGCTCGGCGACTGCGAGGGGAAGCAGATATGCGTGGAGAAGGCACAGCGGCCGCAGAGCCTGGATTTCATCCGCAAGAAGCTTGACGGCCTCAGCCTTACCGAGGCCGAGATCGGCCAGATAATAGACGACCTGATGGTCGAGAATTTCTCGGTGGCCGAGCTGTCGGCATTCGTCACCGCAATCTACATCCGCGGGCTTGCGCCCGACGAGATTGTCGGCCTTACCAAGGCCATGGTGCGTTCGGGCGAGGCGATGCACTTCCCGAAAGGCTCGATAGTGGCAAGCGAGCACAGCATCGGCGGAGTTGCGGGGGACCGCGTCTCCATGCTCATAGTGCCCATAATCGCGTCCTGCGGAATCACGATACCAAAGACCGCCTCGCGCGCAATAAGCTCTGCCAGCGGCACTGCCGACGCGATGGAAGTGCTGGCGCCGGTTGACCTGTCGCGCGAGCAGGTGGAGAAAGTTGCGAAGAAGACCGGCGGCGCCTTGGTCTGGGGCGGCGGGGTGAACATCGCAATAGCTGACGACAAACTCATCCAGGTGCGCCACCCCCTGCGGCTCGACCCGTCGGGCCTGCTCCTTTCCAGCATACTTGCAAAGAAGAAGGCCGAGGGCGCAAAGCACGTGCTCTTGGACATACCGGTCGGCCGCGGGAGCAAGATTGACGACTTAAAGGAGGCCAACTCGCTTGCCAACAGCTTCAAGATGCTCTCCTCGCGCCTGGGGATGAGCCTGAACTGCATAATCACCGACGGCTCCGAGCCCGCGATGAACTCGATAGGCCCGAGCCTGGAGGCAAGGGCGGTCCTTGAGACCCTTGCCGACGGAGGGAAGTCCAACCAGCAGCTTGCAGAGAAGGCGATGATAATGAGCTCGGTCATCCTGCAGATGGCCAAGAAGATGGACAAGGACAAGGCATACGCCCTTGCAAGAAAGCAGTTGGAGTCCGGCAAGGCGGAGGAGAAGTTCCGTGAGATAATCGGGGCGCAGGGAGGCAACCCGGACGTCAGGGCCTCGCAAATCAAGATTTCAGCTGAAATGACCCGCATCAAGTCCAAGGCCGACGGCAAGGTGGGCCACATAGACAACAAGGCAATCTTCCGGCTTTGCCGCGCGCTCGGCGCGCCGTCGGACAAGCAGGCAGGCATAATCCTCAAGGCGCGCAAGGAGCAGCGCATCCGGAAAGGCGACGTGCTCTTCGAGGCGTACTCGTCCTCGCCCCACGCGCTTTCCTACGTGTGCTCGCGCATCGACCAGTACCCGGTCATCGAGATTGAGAAAGTAATCCTTGACATGATTTGAGGGCCGCAGGACCCGGCAGGAGCCTGAAACGGGCTTTTTGGCGGGATTGCCGAAAACGGCATATTGCCGTCAAAGGCGCCCTGCAAACCTAAACAATGAAATAGCCCGGAAATGTAATGAAGTGGCTTGCGGGGCTCATACCCATGATTCGGACCAAGATAGACGACCTGATTGACCTGATTAAGCTAGGCGACCTTACCGTAGGCGAGGCTGCGAAGCGCCTCGACTGGTCGCCGGATGCCGTTGACCGCATAGTCAAGCTCCTGGAGGCCCACTCGGTCGTTGACCTATACTACCCGCTCAACATAGCGGAAGACCCAATAGTCAACCTCAAGACCGAGCTGTCCGAGCGCGCGGTGCCAAAGCCCGCGTCGGAGATGATAGACTCCTACCCGATAAAGTCCGAGGAAGGCGACGTCGTCACCACCGTAAAAATCTTCTTCGACAACTTCTCCCGCAGGCCGGTCTACCATGTCGACGTGCCTTCGGTCAGCCCCTACAGCAGGATTTACTTTTCCTATTTACAGGACGAGATAGCGAAGGAGGCGCCGGCGGATTCTTCAGGCGCGTTCGGCTCCAAGAAGGGTCAGACCCCGGCCGAGAAGTACGCGATGGTGAGCGCAAAGATAAAGGCGGAGCTTGCGCCTGCAGACAAGGACCTGCCCGTCCTTGCGGGAATAATCACGCGCTCCATGTACGGCCTCGGCGACATCGACGTGCTCATGCAGGACGCCAATACCGAGGAAATCATAATCAACAAGGGCGACGAGCCCATCGGCGTTTACCACCGCAAGTACGGCTGGATGCACACCAACCTCTTCATCGGCACGGACGAGGACGTCTCCAACATGGCCTCGCTCATCAGCAGGCGCGCAGGAAAACAGGTCAGCATACTCTCGCCGCTTCTTGACGCGCAGCTTGACACCGGCGACCGCGTGAACGCCACGCTCATGCCGGTGTCATCCGCAGGAAACACCCTGACCATCCGCAAGTTCTCGCGCGACCCGTGGACCATAGTCAACCTGTCCTACGGCGCCAACAAGACGCTCTCGCCGGAGATGGCCGCGCTCATATGGCAGTCGGTGCACTACGAGTTCAACGTCCTGATTGGCGGCGGGACGGCAAGCGGGAAGACCAGCATGCTCAACGCGCTGTTCTCGCTCATCCAGCCGCACCACCGCGTGGTCACCATCGAGGATACGCGCGAGCTGATGCCTGCGAAGTACGAGTGGAACTGGATTCCGCTCATCTCCCGCTCGGCAAACCAGGAAGGAAAGGGCGAGGTAACCACGCTCGACCTGATGATAAACGCCCTGCGCATGCGCCCCGACCGAATCATACTCGGCGAAATCCGCAGGAAAGCGGAAGCCGAGGTGCTCTTCGAGGCCATGCACACGGGCCACTCCGTGCTCTCGACGGTACACGCCGATACCGGCGTGCAGCTCGTCAACCGCCTTACGCACCCGCCCATCGAGATTCCCGAGAACGAGCTCGAGGCCATAAACCTTGTCGTGATGCAGTACCGCGACAGGCGCAAGAACCTGCGCCGGACGCTCGAGATTTCCGAAGTCATCCCGACGGACGGGATGCCCGACCTCAACCACGTTTACCTGTGGAGGCCGCGCTCGGACTCGTACGAGTTCGTCAAGGCGCCCTCGCGCTACTACGACTACATGAACCTGCACACGGGCCTCATCGAGCGCGAGATCATCGAGGATCAGCAGAACAAGGCGGCGATACTGGACTGGATGAACGAATGGAAATGGAACAACGCGGACCAGGTGGGCGGCGTGATGAAGGCCTACTATGCCGACGAGGCGTCGGTGATTGACGCGGTCGAGAAGAACATCTCGCCGGAGAAGGTCTGAGGCTCGATGCAACCGCAGGTCAAGCAGGCGCGCATACCCTTCTTGCTAATCCAGCCCAAGCGCGGCTTCTCGCACAAGATGCACAACATAGCCGCCAACGTGCTGATGCTGCTGCCCGGCGTGCGCAACGACCTGGTGCAGCTTTTCGAGAACTTCGACCCGGAGGACTACATCGGCGCCGCCACGTTTTCAGCAGGCATAATCGCGTTCTTCCTCGGCTTCCTGTTCTTCTTCATCACCCTGATAGGCGCGCAGCTGAGCGCGTTCTTCCTGCTTGGCATGGTGGCCCTCGCATTCGCCTGCGCGCTCGCGTTCTACCTCTACTACCCGACAATAATGCTGCGGAAAATCGCGCAGATGACGGACAACGAGCTGGTGTTCGCCCTTCGCGAGCTTTCGCTGCAGATAGAGTCGGGGGTCACGCTGTACAACGCGATGCTCAACGTGGCGCAGGGCAGCTACGGCTACGCCTCGCGCGCGTTCGCGATAACCGTTCGCGACATAAACAACGGCATGCCCGAAAAGAAGGCGCTCGAGCGCATGGCGCTCCGCAGCCGCAGCGAGTACCTCAAGAAGATAGTGTGGCAGCTGCTCACTGCGCTCGACTCGGGCGCACCCCTCAACGACACGCTCCGCAAGATTGTGGACAACCTGATGGTGGACCGCCGCCAGGTGGTCAAGGACTTCTCGGCAAGCCTCAACTTTTTGGTGCTCATGTACATGCTCGTGGCTGCCGCGCTGCCGTCCATCGGCATGACCTTCCTCATATTGCTTTCGACGTTCTCAGGCATAGGCCTTTCCGAGGAGGCGTACCTTGTCATCCTCTTCGGCGCGTTCCTGGGCCAGATTGGCCTGATAGGCTACATAAATTCATCGAGGCCCGCGGTATGAAGCTAGGTTCGTTCTACAGGCGCATCGGCGAGTTCCTGCCCCTCAAGCAGCGCGGCATCCTGCAGGACAAGATAAACAAGGCGGGCGGCTCGGAGGACGCCGCGCGCTGGTTCGGCAAGCGCGCAATCTACTCCGTAATCATCGGCCTGCTGTTTTCCATCCTGCCCTTCGTGTTCTATCTTGTGGACCTGAAGGTCCTGATAATAGACTTCGGCACGTTTTCGCCCCTCCTTGTCGGCATGCTGTGCGTCCTGTCCTTCTTCATAGGCTTCGCAATCGGGGTTTTCGGTTTCTACTTGGTGATATACTACTCGATAGTCTCCCGCTCCGAGCAGGTCGAGCGCGTGCTGCCCGAGTTTTTGCTCATGATTGCCGCGAACCTGCGCGCGGGCATGACCCCGTTCAACGCGTTCAGGCGCTCCGCGACTGCCGAGCTCGGGCCGCTTGAGAAGGAGATCCAGATAGCGGCGGTGAAGGCCGGCTCCAGCCAGTCGCTTGCCGAGGCGCTGAGCTCAATCAACGAGCGCATAGACTCCGAGATACTCGAGCGCACAATCACGCTTTTCGAAAAGAGCGTGCGTTCGGGCGGCCAGCTTGCCGAGCTCCTCACCGCGATTTCGGAGGAAGTCAGGCGGAACCAGGAGCTCAAGGCGGAGCTGATAACCTCAACTCGTTCCTACACGATGTTTTTGTTCTTCATCATCCTGATAGTCAGCCCCTGCCTGCTTGCGGTATCCGCGCAGTTTTTGGACATATACTCTGGCATAAAGGGCCAGTTTTCCGGCGAGGCCATCGAAGGCTACTCGCTGCCGTTCTTCTCCGGTCAGGTGGTCATCAACTCCGAGTACGCCATCTTCATATCCTACATGTCCCTGATAGGCACGGCCTTCTTTGCGTCGGTGCTGATGGGCGTGATTTCGCGCGGCAAGATACTCTACGGCGTAAAATACTTCCCGCTGCTGGCAATAGGGTCAATCATCGTCTTCCAGATTGCGCGCAGCGTGACCAGCGGCATATTCACGAACTTCTAAGGGTTGCCCGCCGGGGCAAGCCACCCAAGGAAGATAAATTCGTTGGCATTCACACCTAATACCGTTTGGGAAGTTGATGCATTGCATGAATAAGGTCGCGCCTGTCCGCAAGATTCTTGAGGGCGTGCTTTCGCCGGTTTCCAAAGGCCCGGTCAAGGCGGCCACGGGCTACAAGTTTGTCGACGGCGGGAAAGTGCTTGCGGAGCACAGGTGCAGCGTCAACGGCAACTTCAACCGCACCAAGTCCGCGCTTGCGGACTTCAAGGAACGGGCCGAGCTCCTGCACGGATTGAACGTGTCGGTCCACGCCGAAAAAAGCGGGAGCGGGGTAGAGGTGACCGCCTGGCATCCGGTGAGGGTGCCGCGCGAGTTCGAACATGACGTCGAGGGGTTGTGCAGGCTCAAGAAGTCCGTGCGTACCCTGGAAGGCGACGTCGTGTCCTCGCTGAAAAAATACGAGAAAAAGCGCTGATTCCGTGAGGGCCGGAAAACCTATTTCTTCAGAAGCTCGGCAGCGCGCTCCTGCCGGATGTTCTTTTCGGAAATCATCTTCTCCGCAATCTCGTCAACCTGCTTGCCCTTGGCTCCGGCTGCAACAGCTACGTTACGGGCGTGCAGTTCCATGTGGCCGCGCTGGATTCCCTCGGTCGAAAGCGCCTTGAGCGCGGCAAAATTCTGGGACAGGCCGACTGCCGCGATGACTTGCGCAAGCTCGCCTGCGGACTTGACGCCAAGCATCTTCACAGCAAGCTTTGCAACCGGGTGGGTCTTGGTGGCCCCACCGACGAGCCCGACTGCCATCGGGATTTCAATTTCACCCTCCAAGTCGCCAGACTTGGTCTTTTTGTATTTGGTAAGTGGCATGCATCTTCCGCTCATCGATGCAAACGAGTGTGCGCCGGCTTCCACGGCCCGCCAGTCGTTCCCGGTTGCAATCACGACCGCATCAATGCCGTTCATCACGCCCTTGTTGTGCGTTGCTGCCCGGAAGTTGTCCGCTGCCGCGAACTCGTAAGCGTCGAGGATTCCTTCAATGGCTTCCTCGCCGATGGTTTCCTTTTTCCAAACGGCTTTTGCCTTCGCAATCCTTTGGGTTGCAAAATTGGACAAAATCCTAAGGCGCGCTTTTGCTCCAGTCAATTTTTCAAATTCGGGAGCAAGAGTCTCGCAGAACGTGTTCACCGCGTTCGCGCCCATCGCGTCCCTGCAGTCTATGAAGAGGTAAACCACGAGCATCTTGCCGCGTGGCGTGTCGTATTCCTTGACGTCAAGTTCCTTTACCCCTCCGCCGTACTTTACCATCGGCGCGTCGGGCTTGTTCGCCATCGCGATTATTTCCTTCTTCTTGGCAATGATTTCCTTTGCCGACTTCTTTGCATCAGGCACGTTCACAAGCTGGATTTGGCCAATCATAATCGGGTCCGTTGTGCCTGTCGAAAAGCCTTCCGGAAGCGCGAGCTTCGCGCCGTTGCTTGCAGCTGCAATCACAGACGGCTCCTCGGTTGCCATCGGAATGACTTTTTCCTGGCCGTTGATTACGAAGTTCACGGCAACGCCGAGCGGAAGCTGGAACGTCCCGATTGCGTTCTCAACCATCCTGTCAGCAGTCTCGAAGCCGAGCGCGTCAGCTGATTCGAGGGTCTTGATTTCCTCGTCGGTAAGCCCAGCGAACTCCTTGATTTTTGCAAGGCGTTCCTTGCGCGACAATTTGTAGAACCCGGAGAAGGAAGTCATCGTGAAAGCACCTGCGATTGTCAAGATTGAAAGTTACCTGATGTCTGATTATCCAATGGAAGAATCCGCAAGAATCTTTATTCTTGCATCCAACTTGTTTTTTTTCAAGAATGCAACCGCATCTTTTGGCACCATCCTTTCCCACGACGCGTCGCCCTTGATTATCTTGTCGCGTATTGCGGTTGCGGAAATCTTTCCAACCACCTTCTGGTTGATTATCCGGATGCCGTCGCGCACGCTTCCGTTGTAAATCGAAAACAGGTTCTGCGTGTAGTCATTTGCGGTGAAGACCGCGTCAACCTTGGGCGCATAGGAAAGCACGCGTGCTGGCCACAAACCAGATTCCGGGGTGTCCGGCACGGGAATGACGTATGCGCGGCTTGCAAAGCCGTTGGCCCGCAGGACCGCGTAAATCATCTCGATGCGTTCGCCAGTTGTGAGCGGGTTGCGTCCGGTGAGGTTCTCCTGGGAGGAGCCCACGATTATCGCCACCTCGTCGTATTGCGAGAGGATTTCCTTGATTGCGGAAAGGTGGCCCTCGTGTATGGGCTGGAACCTTCCGATGAACAGCGCGCGTGTCATGTTTACCCTTAGATGTTTAGGAAAGCCGGAGCTTCTAATTGATTTGCATCTTCGCTGCCTGACGATTTGGGGCGGCTTTTTTAATGGCAGGCAGCCGAATAGTATTTCAAACCAACCTACTTAAGTCAATGAGTCAAGTTGACGTTTATCGGTGCAGATGCTTATGGTACATGCAGGAATAGCCGGGTACGGCGTATACGTGCCCTACATGAGGATAAAGATTCCAGAAATCGCCAAGGTCTGGGGAAAGGACGGCGACAAGTCCGCGCGCGGCCTCGGGGTCTACGAAAAGTCCCTAGGCGCGATTGACGAGGACTCGGCCACTTTCGCAGTCGAGGCTGCACGCCGTGCTTTCGAGCACTGCAAGCTCGACCCGCAGCGAGTTGAAGCCGCCTACGTGGGAAGCGAAAGCAAGCCATACGCGGTAAAGCCAACAGCATCCATAGTAGCCGAGGCTCTTGGTTCGACCCCGCACCTCACTGCAGCTGACTTCGAGTTCGCCTGCAAGGCGGGTACTGCGGCGATACAGGCCTGCATGGGCCAGTGCATCGCAGGAATGATTGACCTAGGCTTGGCAATAGGCGCGGATGCCGCGCAAGGCAGGCCCAACGACGCCCTTGAGATGACCGCAGGAGCGGGCGCAGCCGCATTCATAATCACCTCCAAGAAGGAGGAGCAGATTGCGACAATCGAGAAGACCTATTCCTACACTACAGACACGCCGGATTTCTGGCGCAGGTCGCACGCGGAATTCCCGATGCACGCCGGGCGCTTCACAGCGGAGCCGGCATACTTCAAGCACGTCGGCGAGTGCGCAAGAGAGATAATGAAGCGCACGGGCACCAAGCCCTCAGACTTCGACTACTTCGTGCCGCACCAGCCCAACGGCAAGTTCCCGGTTCGCGTTGCAAAGCTGCTTGGGTTTACCGAGGCGCAGGTCAAGCCCGCGCTGGTCACACCCTTCATCGGCAACACCTACAGCGGAGCGGCGATGATAGGGCTTTCAGCTGTGCTTGACGTTGCAAAGCCCGGACAGCGCATCCTGGTCACATCCTACGGAAGCGGTGCGGGCTCGGACGGGTTCATAATCACAGTCAACGACCTTATTGACCAGAAGCGGCCGCCCAAGGAGAGGCACTTCTTCGAGCTTATCAACAACAAGACGTACGTGGACTACGCGACTTACGCCAAGCACAGGCGCAAGATAAAGAGCATGTAATTCCGGTGATTTTCATGAGAGGCGTTTCAATAATCGGCGGCGGGCTTTCCAAGTTCGGCGAGCGCTGGGACAAGAGCTTCCGCGACCTCGTGGTAGAGGCAGGCACTGCCGCAGTCATAGACGCAGGAATAGAGGGCCGCGAAATCCAGGCCATCTACGGCGGGTGCATGTCATCCGGCCGGCTGGTCGGCCAGGAGCACGTCGGCGCGCTCTTTGCGGACTTCCTCGGCCTGAACCCGATTCCGGCAACCCGCTGCGAGGCAGCCTGCGCATCGGGCGGAGTCGCGCTTCGCGCGGGGTTTCTTGCAGTTGCAAGTGGCATGTATGATGTTGTCGCCGTAGGCGGAGTCGAAAAGATGACAGACTTCGACTCTGCAGACGTCGCAATAGCGCTCGGAGGCGCTGGCGACATGGAGCACGAGCTCTTCTTCGGAGCCACTTTCCCTGCTCTTTACGCGCTCATGGCGCGGCGGCACATGCTCGAGTACGGCACCACCGAGGAGATGATGGCGTCGTGCTCGGTGAAGAACCACAAGAACGCGGTTCACAACATTTACGCGCAGTACCGCAACGAAATCACGATTGAGGACGTAATGAATTCAGGATACATCGCATCCCCCCTCAAGCTTTTGGACTGCTCGCCGATTACTGACGGCGCAGCAGCGGTAATCCTCTGCGCTTCCGAAAAGGCCAAGAAGTTCCGCAAGGACCCGGTTGAGATAATCGCAAGCTCGCAGGCCTCGGACACGATTTCGCTTTCAAACAGGCACTGCATGACCGAGCTGCACGCAACCAAGGTCGCTGCAGCCGATGCTTACCGGCACGCCAGGCTCACGCCAAAGGACATAGACGTCGCCGAAGTCCACGACTGCTTCTCGATTGCGGAAATAATGGCAATCGAGGACTTGGGGTTCTTTGAGAAGGGAAAAGGCGGCCCCGCGTCGCTTGAGGGCCTGACTGCGCTCAACTCCGAAATCTCAATCAACACAAGCGGCGGGCTCAAGGCAACCGGCCACCCCGTCGGCGCTACTGGCATCAAGCAGGCTGTTGAAATCATGTGGCAGTTGCAGGGCCGGGCGGACAAGCGCCAGGTAAACGACGCCGAAATCGGCATGACCCACAACGTGGGCGGAAGCGGCGCAACTGCAGTAGTCAACATCTACAAGAGGCTTTGAAGAAGTTTTACTTACGATTGATGGTGAACTGAAACATGAAACACCCGTTACCGCTCATATGGAGAATGATTCCGGAGAAGTACTACATAATGGGCTCGCACTGCAGCACGTGCAAGAACGACTTCTTCCCGTTCCGCCAGATTTGCCCCAACTGCAGGCGCCTTGGAAAAGTCTCCGAAAAGAGGATGCCCCCAACCGGCACCATCTACTCGTTCACCGAAGTCTCGGCGCCGCCATCGGGTTTCGAGTTCGAGTCGCCCTACCCGCTTGCAATAATCGAGCTTGACAACAAAGTAAAGATTCTTGCGCAGATAGTCGACTGCCCGATGGAAAAAATCAAGATAGGCTCGCGCGTTACGATGCGCTTCCGCAGGGTAGGCGACGACGACGAGGAGAGTGCAATCTCGTACGGCTACAAGTTCGCCCTGATTGAGGACTCCGCTTCAGCTTCCGCCCCGGCGCCTTCCGCAAAGGCCGACAAGCCTGCCAAGGCCTCCAAGGCGACAGCAGCGAAAGGCTGAGATTCCAGCGAGCCTGTCCGATGATTTATCGGTCAGTCCCGGCGAGGCAACGGCAAGTTTTAATTGCGGCTGCCCTTACTTTGTCGTATGGCTTTCGGACGTTTACTGTCCCGTTTTCGCGGAATTCTTCGCGGCCAAAACACGGGCGGTCCGCGCAAAGGCCAGGGCGCGACTGAATACTTGGTCGTTCTTGGCGCCGTCCTTTTGGTTTCGATTGTTGTCGTAAGCGCGATGTATTCCTTTCCGTCTTCGCAGGCTTCGATTAAGCAGCAGCAGTCGCAGGCGTATTGGTCTTCATTGTCGCCGATTAAGGTTTTGTCTTCCAAGGTTGTTGACTCGAACCTCGTTCTTGGCTTGCAGAATACGGGCACGTTCACCATCCGTTTGGATGGCATTAATGTCGGTGGCACCGACCTTCCAATTTACCCTTACAACGCAGGCGACTACTATGGCGCAGCGTATTGTTCGCGTCCGTATGACAATTTTTCGGCTCCGTCGATGACTTGTGCTTTGATGTTGGGTCCCGGGGAATCCGCTTATGTCGCTGCTCAAGGCGCGGTTTCTGGCGTAGGTAACGTGATTGACTGCGCCGGGAAAACCGGCGTTGAAATCTCCAGCGTCCAGTTCGCTTATTCCCTTGGCGGTTCGGGCGTAACCAATCTTATCCTCAAGGGCGACAAGCCGATTGTCACCTCGTGCGGAACAAAAGCCTGCGACGCCAATTGGGTGAAGGTGCCGGGCAATTCTTCGTTTCTTGTGAATGATTTTTGCATGATGAAGTACGAGGCCAAGAACGTCAGCGGCACGGCCACTTCGCAGGCGGTTTTGGTGCCTTGGAGGAGCATCAACCATACTTATGCTTCCAGTCGTTGCTCCGCCCTCGGTTCGGGGTATCATTTGATTCGTGACCGCGAGTGGAATGTGGTTGCGAATAACGTTGCGAACGTTGCTTCCAACTGGCAGAGCGGCGTTGTTGGAAGTGGTTGCTTGTACGGCGGGCACACGGACAACGACCCCTCGGGTGTGTTGGCTGCTTCCACTGACGACGACCCTTACAGCGGCACCGGCAACAGTGCGGCGAACAGTTTTTCCTGCCCGTTCACTACGGGCGCGGGTTATGGCAAGGAGCAGAGGCGGACGATGTCCCTTTCTACTGGTGACGCGGTTTGGGACTTGTCGGGCAACGTGTGGGAGTGGACGGACGGCACGATTATGAGTACGGCTTGCAGCAGTGGGACGATGCCGGTGCCTTGTACTGGTTGGGTTGAGTATTCCTCGGTTACGAATTTCATGTCCGCGAGTTGGAGTCGTTTGCCGGTTTCGTCTTGGAATCAAAATAATGGCGTTGGGCGCTTGTATTCTGACCCGGGTACTGCATCGGATGGTGGGAATGTTCACGCGTTCACCCGCGGCGGGTACTGTGCCGGTGGGGCATGGGCGGGCTCCTTTGCCCTGTACTTGCACTACGCGCCGTCGGACAGCGACGGGAACGTCGGGTTCCGCTGTTGCAAGTAGTAACTTCCAGCCATCTTCTTCTTTTTTTGCTATTTCTCTTCAAGCCAAACCAAGAATGTAGTGCCGAACCAACTTAGAAGATATTGGATAATCGTAGGCACTACAATCGCAGCTTTCCGGTTTTTTTCCTTTGGCTTTTCCTCACAAAACGTAATACCTTTCTTCGTCGCCTGACGCATCGGATAGGCAATTAATAATCTCGGTTTCATTCCTATATTCAGGGACGATTTTCTCATGAAAGTAGTGGTTGCCATAACCGGCGCATCGGGAATCGCATACGGCGTGCGGCTGTGCCAGGAGCTTTCCAGGCAAAAGGGCGTGCAGCTTGACATAGTAGTAAGCGACGGCGCCAAGCTGGTCATGGACTACGAGATGGCAGGAAGGAAAAAGACGATGGCGTCACTGGCAAAATGCGCCAAAGTATGGGACGAAGATGCAGTCTTTGCTCCATTCGCCTCCGGCTCCAACGCACCAGATGCTTTCATAGTCTGCCCCTGCTCGATGAAGACGCTTGCGGCAATAGCGCACGGCTACTCACACAACTTGATTACGCGGGGCGCGGAAGTTGCATTGAAAGAAAGGAAAAAGCTGGTCATCCTGCCCCGCGAGATGCCGATTTCCACAATCCAATTGGAGAACATGTACCGCCTCTCGCTTGCAGGCGCGGTAATCATGCCTCCCCAGCCGGCGTTCTACAACGAGCCCAAGGACCTGGATGACATAATCAACTTTATAGTCGGCAAGGTGCTTGACTCAATAGGGATAAAGAGCACGCTTTACAAGAGGTGGGACTCCAAATGAACCTCCGCGCATTCATTTCCGAGCTTGAACGCAAAGGCAAGCTCAAAAAGATCACGAAGCCAGTTTCGCAGGACTTGGAAGCGGCCGCATTAGTCAACGCCCTTGGAGAGAAGCCCGTAATCTTCGAAAATGTCTCAGGCAAGATGTTCCGCGTCGCAGCCGGCCTGGTTTCCTCGCGCAAGCTAGTCGCGGACGCCCTCGGCATCTCCCCGCAAAAGTTGGTTCCCACGCTTGCAAAGGCAATTGATGCCCCGAAGAAATCCAAGGTGCTTACTGCCAAGGATGGCGTCGCGCCCTGCCAGGAAGTCGTCGAACCCAAAGTCGACCTCGACTCAATACCGATTCTTCGCTATTTCCCATCAGACGGCGGCCGTTACGTAACCTCCGCAATCGCAATAATCAGAGACCCCGACACCGGGCCGAACGCATGCTACCACCGCATGATGCAAATAGGAAAGGACAAGTTCACCTTGCGCCTTGTTGAGCAGCGCCAGACTTACAACACCTACCAGAAGCTCAAGGCCCAGGGCAAGGAGCTCGAGGTCGCGTTCTGCATTGGAAACTCAACAGCAGTGATGCTTGCTGCTGCAATCTCCGCGCCAACAGGCGTTGACGAGATGGCGATTGCGAACGCGCTTGACGAGACGCCGATGGTGAGATGCAAGACCAAGGACTTGCTGGTGCCAGCTGAAAGCGAGTTCGTGCTAGAAGGCCGCATCACCCTCGATGATACCAACGAGGGGCCGTTCGTTGACCTTACCGAGACCAACGACATACTCCGAAAGCAGCCGGTTGTGGTAATCGACTGCATCACGCACCGCAAGGACGCGATTTACCAGACGCTTCTGCCGGGAATGGCGGAGCACAAGAACCTGATGGGAATGCCCCGCGAGCCGACAATACTTCGCGAAGTGTCCAAGGTGTGCGAGTGCAGGGACGTGGTGCTCACGAACGGCGGGTGCTCGTGGTTCCACGCAATCGTGCAAATCAAGAAAAAAAGCGACGACGAGCCGAAAAAGGCAATCGAAGCGGCGTTTCGGGGCCACACTTCGCTCAAGCACTGCGTAATCGTTGACGAGGACATCGACATCGGCAACCCACAGGCTGTGGAGTGGGCGATTGCGACGCGCTTCCGCGCTGACTCGCGGCTTTACGTGTTCAAGGACCAGCCCTCGTCCTCTCTTGACCCGATGGCTGACAAGCCGCCGCATGAGAAGGCGCGGGTTGCGAAGATGGGCCTTGATGCGACGATACCGCTTTCAGACCCCAAGAAGCCGGTTGAAAAGTTCAAGCGACTTGACTACAAGAAAGTTGACGCAAGCAAATTCAAGTAAATTCAACCAAGTTAGGCACTACGTTTCAAATTCGCAAAAGGCAAAACCAATGGAACTTTCAAAATCCGAGCAGGAAATACTTGACGGCGAGGGCGGCGAGGCCGCAGCAAAGGCGATGGCCATACTGCAGGCAGTAGGAAACATCTATGGCGCTGACAAGCTCATCCCGGTCACGAGCGCGCAGGTTGCCGGGGTAAGCTACAAGACCATAGGCGATGCGGGCTTGGAGTTCCTTTCCGATTTTGCAAAGAAGGGCGCGAAGGCGTCGATTCCCGCCTACCTCAATCCCGCGGGGATGGACCTGAAGGACTGGAAGAAGATGGGCGTGCCAGCCGCGTTTGCAAAAAAGCAGCTTGCGATTATGGATGCTTACACCAAGATGGGCATCTCGCCGACCTGCACCTGTGCGCCCTACCACATAGGCATACGGCCCAAACTCGGCGAGCACGTCGCCTGGAGCGAGTCCAACGCAATCTCTTTTGCAAACTCGATGCTTGGCGGCCGCACCAACCGCGAAAGCGCAGTATCCGCACTCGCATCCGCAATAATAGGCAAGACCCCGAATTTCGGCCTTCACCTTGAAGGGAACCGCAAGGCGGGGTTCGTGGTCGCAGTAACTGCAAAGATGGAAAAAATGACCGACTTCGGCGCACTTGGCGCGATAGTCGGCAAGATTGCGAAGGACCGCGTCCCCGCGTTCATCGGAATCCGGCGTGAAAACGCGACCGAGGTGCGCATGAAGTCCCTTGGAGCCGCGATGGCCGCAACCGGTTCTGTCGCGCTTTACTTTGCAAAGGACGTCACCCCCGAATGGAACGTGCAAAAGGGCGTGCCCATCGAGACCGTCGAGGTTTCCCAAGACCTGATTGACGAGCAGAAGGCCGCAATGCAGAGCGAAAAAGGTGCAGTAGGCCTGGTTGCAATCGGCTGCCCGCACTGCTCGATTGACGAAATAAAGGAGATTGCAAAGAAATTGGAAGCGAGGCCGGCTGGAAAGCCGCTTGCGATGAAGCTCTGGGTCTGTACTTCCCGCAAGACAAAGGAGCAGTCCGACCGCATCGGCTACTCCGCGACAATCGAAAAAGCCGGCGGTCTCGTGGTTGCCGACACCTGCATGGTGGTCGCGCCCCTTGAGGAAATGGGCTTCAAGTCAACCGCAGTGAACTCGGGGAAGGCGGCTACTTACTTGCCCTCGTTGTGCGGCCAGAGAGTAAAATTTGCAGACATTGAAGAATTGCTTTGATAATCAAACGATGATTCTATGATTTTTCACGGAAGGACCATCTCAAAGGGAAAGGCAACGGGAGAAGCCCTGGTTGGCACGGAAGCGATTTCCTTCCTCGGCGGAGTTGACCCCAAGACAGGCAAGGTCATAGACAGGACCAACCCGCTGTTTGGAAAGAGCGTGGCGGGAAAAGTCCTCGTAATCCCAAGGGGCAAGGGCTCGACAGTGGGCACCTACGTGATTTACCAGCTTAAGAAGAACGGAGTTGCCCCCACTGCGATAATAAACTTGGAATCCGAGATAATAGTTGCAGTCGGCGCAATCATCTCGGAAATCCCGATGGTTGACCGGCTGGACAAGAACCCGGTTGAGAACATCAAGACTGGGATGAAAGTCAAAGTGGATGCGAATAAAGGAACAGTAGAAACTGCATAGGCCGCGTTGGCTAAAATGGCAGGCAGAACAAACCACAATCGTTGATATTCATATGGCCTCTGAACTCGTGTTCGTAAAGCTTGGCGGCAGCCTGATTACGGACAAGACCGCGCAGGAGCTGCCCCGGCAGGAGGAAATCAGGCGCCTGGCGCGCGAAGTGCAGTCCGCAAAACAGGCGGGGAACCTCAAGGCGGTAATCGGCCACGGCGGCGGGAGCTTCCCCCACAGGCCGGCGCACAAGTACGGCACCGCAAACGGGTTCCACAACGCCGAAAGCGCAATCGGGGTTTCCGAAGTCCAGCACGCGGCATCCCGGCTCAACAGGATAGTGGTGCGCGCCCTGATTGACGCAGACGTGAATGCGGTCTCCTTCTCGCCTTCCTCATTCATGGTCACTGAAAAGGGCAGGCCGTGGAAGGTCTTCCTCGAGCCGATGGGGATTGCGCTTGCAAGGGGCATCACCCCGGTCCCTTACGGCGACGTCACCTTCGACGGGAAGCAGGGGTGCGCGATAGTCTCGACGGAGACCGTGCTTGAGGCGATCTCCAAGAAGTTCAAGCCCAGGCGCATCGTGATTGCCACGAAGGAGGATGGCGTGTGGCGCGACTACCCGCAGAGCACGGACCTTGTCGGGGAAATCAGCCCCAAGAACTTTGCCGAAATCCGCAAGTGCCTCGGAGGCTCGTCCTCAACAGACGTCACCGGCGGGATGCGCTCGAAAGTGGACGGCATGCTCTCGCTTGCGAAGAAGACCAAGGCCGAAGTCGTCATAATCAACGGCCTCGTGCCAGGCAGGCTTCACGACGCGATGCTTGGGAAGAAAGTAGTGGGCACCAGGATTACTGCCTGATTTTGTGTAATTTTTCAGTTCGGCGCGTTCTTTTTTCGCATCGCGGCTGCAATCTTTTCCATGCTTGCCTTGGGCACGGAAAGGACGCTTCTTGCAAAGTGGCCCGCATAGAGAAAAGGCGATTTCGCAAGGGTCCTCGTTATTTCCTTTTTCAGAAGCTCCGGCGGAAGGTGGTAGATGTCCCCGGGTTTCTTGACTGTCCCCTTTCTTATTAGTTCCAGTATCACTGCCCTTCCAAGAACGTATTTTGCCCTTCCCGCGCCCTTATTGTATGCAGTCAGCGGGTCCTTTCCCTGTTTTATGCATTGGAACGTGCGGATTATCCCCAGAGGGTCGCCCGTTTCCCATCCGGTTGTTCGTGATAGTCTCTTGGACTCCCGAAGAAAGGCCGAGCGCCTCGGGTCTGAGAAAGAGACGAATCTCTCGGGCTGGGCATATATCTCATCAATCGTCTGCCTGATGAACTCGTTGCCATAGTTCCTTTCAAAGGAATACTTTCTCCGTGGGATGTCGAAATGATGCAGGCCCTCGTGGAAAATCACCTGCTTTGTCGTATAGGGCCGTTCTATGTTGTGCGAAAAGATTTCCATCTGTCCGGTATTGTAGTGTATGACGCCCTTTCTAGTGTCAAACTGGGCGCCGCCCGACGCGTGCCCCAGTATCCTTTCAATAATGCCCCCGCTGCTTTCTCTCGGTTGCGGTCCGGGCACTATGCGAAAGTGGTCGCGCAGGTCCTGTTGCTCGCTCCTTGTGACGCCATTCATAATCCGTTCGTAAGTGGGAACTATGCTGTTGACTTGCTGCCTGACGTACTTCTTGTGTGCGGAATATTGCAGCGCCCTCTCCTGCGAGTCGGTCAATTGCCTGACTCCGGGCAGCTCTAGCTGATTTTTTTGCTGCTGCTCCTCGCTCAAGGCAGTCTTTTTCTGCTGGCCTGCTGGCGGTTTCCTGGTGGGAAATAGCTGCATTTCGTTCAAAGTTTATTCGTTTACTGTTGTTAAATAAAATGTGTGGTGTGCGGTTAGGCCGTTAAACGCCTGTTTTTTATTTCTCATCCTCCGGAATACTTACAAGGAACCAACGTGGCACAACGGCTTGCCGCGGACGACGGCGCGTTTACAAGCGCCCTGCGTTTTAAGAAAGAAAGCCGAAAGAAAAAAGACGATTAACAGGACAACCAGCAGGTTACCTGCTGGCAGTCTATCAAATCCAAAAGGAGTTGTAGTCCGTTTATGGCACTTGACAAGAAGTACAACGCGCACGACACCGAGCCCAGGCTCGCGGCCAGGTGGGACGAGCTGGGGATACACAAGTTCCACATAGACAACGTCAAGAAGCCCTTCTACGTCATAGACACGCCCCCACCATTTCCAACGGGCGAGTTCCACACCGGAAGCACGCTCAACTGGGGCTACATAGACTTTGCCGCGCGCTACAAGCGCATGCAAGGCTACGAAGTCCTATTTCCCCAAGGCTGGGACTGCCACGGCTTCCCGACTGAGACCAAGGTTGAAAAGAAGTTCGGCAAGGGTTTACCGCGCGAGGAGTTCAGAAAGAAGTGCCTCGAGTTCACCCAGAACAACATAGCGTCAATCCGGGTGCAGATGAAACAGATGGGCTACTCAATAGACTGGGCGCACGAGTATTTCACCATAGACCCGGAGTACCACAGGAAGGTCCAGGTCTCGCTAGTTCGGATGTTCAAGGAAGGGCTGGTCTACCGCCAGGAGCACCCCGTGCTGTGGTGCCCCTATTGCAGGAGTGCGATCACCAAGGCCGAGGTCGAGGACCTGCCCAACAAGGCGATGCTCAACTACCTGAACTTCGGCATCGAAGGCTCGAAGGACAAGCTCCTCATCGCGACAACTCGTCCTGAACTGCTGCACGCCTGCGTGGCAGTGATGGTCAACCCCTACGACCCGCGCTACGAAAAGCTCGTGGGCAGCAAGGCGTTAGTCCCGCTCTACAACAAGGCAGTTCCCATCATTGCTGACCAGGATGTTGACAAGGAGTTCGGAAGCGGCGCTGTGATGGTATGCACGTTCGGCGACAAGCAGGACGTGGTGTGGGCCTACAGGCACCACCTTGAAATCATTGACGCGTGCGACGGCGCAGGTTTCATAAAGAACAGCGGCAAGTTCGACGGATCGCAGCTTCGCGACGCGAAGGAAAAGGTAATCACCGCGCTCAAGGAAGAGGGCGTGCTGGTTGAGCAGCGTCCAACTGACCAGGTGCTCAAGATACACGACCGTTGCAAGAAGCCAGTAGAATTCCTGCGCTCAACCCAATGGTTTGCGAAGCTGAAGGGAAACGAGGACAAGATACGCGCAGCAGCTCACCAGATGTCCTGGACCCCGGCGTACGCCCAGCAGCTCCTCCTGGACTGGGTGGATGGCCTGGAGTGGGACTGGTGCATCTCGCGCCAGCGCGTGTTCGGAATCCCCTTGCCCTTCTGGTACTGCGAAAAGTGCGGCAAGACGTACACTTACGACGAGAAGAAGCTGCCTGTTGACCCGACCAAGGACAAGCCGCCGGTTGAAAAGTGCGAGTGCGGCGGCGGCCTCATTGGCGAGAAGAGCATCTGCGACGGCTGGGTGGACTCAAGCATCACGCCACTTGTAATCTGCGGCTGGCCCGACGACGAGGAGATGTTCAAGAAGCTCTTCCCGACAGCGATGCGTCCGCAGGGCAACGACATCATCCGCACCTGGGCGTTCTACACTATTTACCGCTCCCTGATGCTCACGGGCGAGAAGCCCTGGAAGGACGTGCTAGTCAACGGGATGGTGTGCGGCGCTGACGGAAAGAAGATGTCCAAGTCCCTTGGCAACTACGTCGAGGCGAAGGAAGTCATCGCAAAAACAGGGGTTGACGCGCTCCGGCAGTGGATTGCGCTTTCAGGAAGCACCGGAAAGGACATAGTGTTCTCCTGGAAGGACGTCAACTACGCACAGTCGTTTTTGAACAAGATGTGGAACGCGTCGAAGTTCGTGGAGATGGCCTTGGACGGCTACAACCACGGCGAGGTGCTCACCCAGATTGCGGAAGGCCAGTCAAAGAAGCCCGGGGAAGAGCTCGGCCTGCTTGTGACTGACAAGTGGATTTTGAGCAAGCTTTCGCGCCTCGTGCACAAGTGCACCGACTCGATGAACCTCTACGACTACTACGGCGCAATCTGCGCCTTGCAGTCGTTCTTCTGGCACGACTTCTGCGACAATTACTTGGAGGACGTCAAGCACCGCATCTACGGTGACAACGCACGCAGCAAGAAGGCCGCGCAGTACGCGCTCCACGAGGTCTTAGTGACCTGCCTCAAGCTCAACGCGCCAATCTCGCCCTACATCTCCGAGGCAATCTACCTCGGGATGGGCTTTGACAGGGAAGAGACGGAGGAGGGCGTGCAGAGCATCCACCAGGCAGCGTGGCCCAAGCCGACTGTTGAGATGGAAAACGACTCAGCTGAGCAGGCGGTTGAGCGCATGCACTTCGTGCTCACCGAGGTGCGCAAGTACAAGGCCGGAAAGGCGATGGCCTTGAACGAGCCGCTTGCGAAGGTCAAGGTCTCCGGAAACGAGGCCGAGATACGCGAGCTTTCCGACTACGAGCCCGAGCTGAAGGCGGTTGGCAAGATTGCCCTCATCGAGGCAATAGTCGTGCCGAACGCGGAAGGCCTGAAGGTGGAGATAGGCTAAGGTCGGTTCTTACGAGGACGGGGGTTGAACAACCCCCCTCCCGTCACCTTTAAATCCCTTGGCCGGCACAAAGAATTCCACAAGCAAGGGACAGCTTTGTCCGTTTGCCTGTTACGGCTTTTAAAGGCAGATTTCAGGCCCTTAAACGGCTTCAACAATGTCAAAAAATAACACTTAGGAGTTGCGTTTTGAATGGCAAGACTTCACACCCGCAAGCGCGGGGCATCAAAGTCACGGAAACCGGCGGTAAAGGCAGTGCCCACTTGGGTCAAGCTGTCCAAGGACGAGATAGTCGCCCTTGTCGACAAGCTCGCTCGCGAAGGCAAGACCCCCGCAGGCATCGGCCAGGTGCTCCGTGACCAGTACGGCATCCCCTCGGCAAAGGTCATGACCGGAAAGCGCGTATGCAAGATAATGGAAGAGAAGGGCTCGGCCCCGAAGTATCCCGCTGACTTAATGTCCCTGATTCGCCGCGCAGTCGGTATGCACAAGCACATCAAGGCGAACAAGAAGGACGCTCACAACCGCCAGAAGCTCTCGCACGTCGAGGCGAAGATAAAGCGCCTGGTCAAGTACTACCGCGGCAACAAGCTGCCGGCGGACTGGAAGTACGACCCGGAGAAGGCGGAGCTCTTAGTCAAGTAAATCTTACGGTGAATTTTGGATGGCAGCAGGCAAGAAACTCGTAGACACGTTCAAGGCAAAGAGCTGGTACAAGCTCATGGCTCCCAAGTTCCTCTCCGAAAAGGAGATTGGACAGGTCCCTGCACTTGACGACGAGCACATAATCAACCGCATCATAATCGTGCCCTTGAAGGACATCACAGGCGACATCGGCCACATGTATTATGCGGTCAAGCTCCGCGTGTTCGAGGTCAAGGGAAAGACCGCTTACACCAAGTTCATCGGCCACCAGGTCTCCCGCGAGTACCTCCGCACTCTCGTGCGCAGGCGCCGCGACGTAATCAACCTGGTGTTCTCGGCAAAGTCATCGGATGCTGCTGAGCTTCGCGTCAAGGTAGTCGTTGTCACCAACAACCTCTGCTCCGACTCGCTCAAGACCGACATGCGCCACATCGTAATTGACACTCTTACCGCGCGCGCAAAGAACACCGCGCTCGGCGACATCGTCCACGACATCGTCTACGGCAAGATTGCGATGGAGCTCACCGGGGTCTTGCGCAAGCGCGCAAGCATCCGCCGCGTCGAGATCAGCAAGACGACTTTGAAGGAGGACTTCGACACCGAGGACATTGTCGCGCTCCCCGGAAAGGAGTCCGAGAAGGCACCCAAGGTAATCACGGGCGACGAGACTGCAGAGTCGAAGGCTGACACCGAAGTCGAAGAGAAGACCGAGGAAGAGCCGGCGACGGCTTAGGTTCTTTGGGTTTTATTTCCTAATTCTTTCTTTTTTTCAAATTCTTTTTCTTAATTTTTCAAGTCCGTCCTATTTTTATTTTCCAAAACAGAGTCTATTTCTATGACTGACCTTGAGGCGGACATCGCAGAATTCGACCGGATGGAAAAGCGCATCGCCAACGGGGACGCGCGTCTTTTCCGGGCAAAAAACTTAGAAGAAATATTCGCATAATTTGCAAGCCGGACACGCAGCCGAATTGTAATACGTTTTTGTATTACAAGGATATTACTATCTATTCAATTTCCTAAAAATCAGTTCCCTAGCCTGCAGCTTACTGCTTTGCCTTCAGTGCCGGAAGCCCGAGCGAGTTCTCAAGCGTCTGGAGGCAGTGCGAGTTTATTTCCTGATTTTCGAATAATCCGGTTTCGAGCGCAGTTTTGCAATCCATTCATCTATCGGGTATGTCTTGAGCGGGTCGATTCCGCGCGCGATGAGCTGGTTGCGCCGATTTTGGTTGGTGCCTCCCCGATGGCAACTGGATTCATAGTAGCCGGAAATGGTGGTCATATGCGTGGCGCCTGCAGAAGCTCGAAGGTGTTCGAGGCATTCGGCCTCGAGCAGCGAGGCGTTGATTCCCGAGTCTTTTTTCTCGCGTTCATTTCGGCTCTTTAGGTAATACTCCATCGGGGTGTAATATTCTGCGAATGCGACTTTTCCTTCTTTGTTGTCATAGACCTCAAAACGGATATAACCAAGAGGAGCCACATGGCCGTCGTGTTGTTTTTCAGGATAGTCCAAGTAATGCCTTTTCATTGCCTCGGCCATCCCCTCGGGCAGGCAGGAGATTTTCTTTGTAAGAACCGGGTTGCCCCTGCCTTGTAAATCCGTCTCCCACTCCCTTAGCCCTTCTTTCGAGCCTACTGCTATGTGGTAATGGCTTTTCTCGTAGTTATGGAGCATCAGGTGGCGATACTTTTCCTCATAGGCATTGGACTTCTCATTCAGGATGCCGTAATATAGTTCAGTTGACGGCTTTTGAGTTTCCATAGCGCATACTATGGTGTCAATTATTAAAAACTCAAGAGGAGCGGTTTACGCCTTAGCCTTAACCGCAGGCAGCCCGAGTGAGTTCTCAAGCGTCTGGGAAAGGTGCGGGCTCTTTACCCACAGCCCGATTTCCTCGTCCGGGTGGGTGCCTTCGCCAGTGAGGAACATCAGTGCCTGGTCGTCAGCGAGGACCATCCTGGTAGGCATCTTCTTGGAAACAACGCGGTTTGCCACGTTCGCAAGGTCCGTCGAGAGCATCTTGTTGTCGGAAACCGGGGAAACGAAAGATACGTGCACTCCGCGCTTCTTTGCGGCCTCAAATTCAGCCAAGTGCGCCTTGAGCTTGGACGCGACTCCAGCCGGGTCGCTTGACACTATGACGCGGTCGGATGCGCTGTTCACCATGCTTGCGAGCTTGGAATAGATGGATTCGCGGCCCTTCAAAGTCCAGACGTGCGAGTCGGGCTCGAACTTGCCGCTTTGTGAAGTCTTGGTCGTTGCCTTGAGCTTGGACGCGAGCTTGTCGGAAATCTCGTCAATCTGCGTCATTTCCTGCGCAAGCGAGGTCTGCTTCTGGTTCTTCAAGGTCTTGACTGCTTCGAGAAGCGGAAGTGAAGCGTAACGTACCGGCCTGCCGGGTTTCATGACCACGAAGCCCTTCTCCTGGAGCTTGTCGAGGACATCATAGACACGGGGGCGCGGAAGCTCTGCATTCTCTGCAAGTTCTCCTGCGGTGCCGTGGCCGGACAGCGACAGGGCTAGGTATGCCTGTGCTTCGTATTGGTTCAAACCGAGCTGCCGGAGATGGTTTAGAGCGTCGGCGTTCTGCCTTACCATGTCAGAAATCTTGGGATTTCGAACGCTTTTAAACCTATCAGGATTGTTTTCCTCAGCCATTAGTAACAATGCCACCTAGGGGGGCGCTTCGTGTAACGCGTCACAGGGATTTATTGTGCGAGCCAATATTTATATGTATTTACTGGACAATGGTAACAAATGATATGTTTAAATATAATGTTGTAACTAGATAGTAGTTACTTAGGTGGTTTTAGATGCAGCTGTCAAGGCATTTGGCCCTCGTAGCACTCTCCATTGTCATGTTCATGCTCCCTCTTGCAGCAGCCTACAATGCCGCAACGGACGCATCCACGGTAAGCATGACCTCCTGCTCTGCAGGCTCAATCTACGCTTATGCGGAAAACACCGAAAGCACGGACGCCACCCTTTCAGTCAGCGCCAACTTCGGCAAGCTCTACGGCAGCGTGACCTCGCCAGTCCAGGACCTCCCGGCATACGAAAGCAGGGGCACCAAGATAACCGTCTATTCGGGCAGCTGCTTTCAGGGAGACGAGGACGTCACTGTCTATTTCAACGTCTGCAGGAACACCACCCTCGACTCATGCACTACCATAAAAAAGACCGTACGGATGATGGTCGAGCCGTGCACCGCCTGCTCAAGCTACGTCGAGCAGCACCTGCCTCCGGTTGACAACTACGCCCCTGCGACCAGCACCTGCGTGGGCTCGGGCTGCGGCCAGCCGCTCGTATCGAACATCAATTTTGCCACTTCCTACGAGCCTTCGGACATCACTGTTGACATTTCATTCGCACGCGAGCGCTACGAGGTAGTCGCAGGCTCGAGCCTCCAGACCGACGTCATAGTCACGAACAGGGGCGTGCCGGTCACGCTTGACCTTGCCCTTGACGGCTACGCATCGGAGCTTGGGGCGTCGCTTCAGGAGCACACGGTTGGCCTTGGCGCTTCGGAGTCCCATGCAGTCGCCCTTTCGATGAACCCGCCCTCCACGGCATCAGGCGAGCAGTGCCTTGACGTGGTGGCAACCCGGCGCGGGGTCGAAGTCGAGCGCAGGACCGCCTGCTTTTCCGTGCTTGAGGCCGCGGGAGCCACGGTCAGCGCGCCGCTGAGCGCAGGCACAAGCGATTGCGGAGAGGACGCCACCTACAAGGTAAGCGTGGAGAACACGGGCGCATTCACTAACACGTTCACGTTCACGTCGGGAAGCGACGCGGTGCGCATAGTGCCTTCCAAGGTCACGATTCCGGCAGGCGAGTCCGAGACCGCGACGGTCACGGTGAACGCGACCAGGCTCGGGTTTGCCCAGGACGTCGAAGTCACAGTCACGGGCGGGCGCACGGGCGGCGTTGACAGCACGGTGTTCCGCCAGTCGGCGGTAACCAACATCCTCGCATCGGCTTGCGCGACAAGGAACGAAGTCTCTTCCGACAACCGCAATTTCACGGTGACCGAAGGCTTCTACAACCCGTCACAGGGGATAATCTACGGCGTTACAGGCACCATCGAAGGCCTGCCATCGGGGTTCGTAGTCGAGCAGGCGGAAGGCCTCCAGGACGTGGCTCCGGACGAGTCGATAAACGTCACGCTTACAGTCAGCGCACCATCTGACGCGCAGGGCGAGGTCGCGGGCGTGCTCGTGCTGCGCTCGCAGGACGGCACAGTCGTGAAGCAGCGCGCGGTAGTGCTCAACACGGTAAGCGAAGGCGGGATAACCGGATTCTTCACCAAGGCGGTTGGTTCCAACCTGTCGCTGATAATCGCAATTCTCGTTGCCGCAGCTGTTGTCGCGCTCCTTTACGGCCGCACGGACTTGCGGCAGGCAGTTTCGGAGAAAGTCGAGACCGCGAAGGACGCGATTGCAAATGTGGCGCAGAAGCCATCCGACGCGGCAAAACCCGCAGAGGAAAAGAAGGCAGCAGCCGGACAGGAGCCGGCAGGGCAGAAGCCGGCGGAAGGGAAAGCGGCCGCAGAAAAAAAGTCCGACACGGCAACTTCAGCTGACGCGGAAGCAGGCGACTCGGCCACTATAAACAGCTAAGCTGCAGGGAACGTTCTTCATTTTTATTTTCCAATCTTTTTTTTTCTTCATCCAAGCGCTGTTTTTTTAATCACCCAACCGAACTTCTACCGTGGCGTTTATGCGCGGCCAGACCGCCTTGGAATACCTGCTTTTGATAGCCGGAGGCGTCTTGCTTTCCGCAGTAGTGATGGTCGTAGTCAACAGCGGCCTCAACACCGCGTCGGAATCCGTAACCTCGTCCGAGTATTCCGCCCGCCTTCACAACTACCTCTCAACCGGCGTCGGGTCTGACGACGGCGACTGGATAATCGTCGGAAGCAACGAGTACTCCGGCGTGCCTGGCAACGTGGGCGTCGGCAAGTCCGACCCGCAGGCCAAGCTCGAAGTGAACGGGAAAATCCTGATGGATAATGCCACGGATGCATCCGATTCTGCGAACATCGTCGCGACCAAGGGCTATGTGGACAGCGTACAGGCAAGCGCCATAGGCATAGCCGGCGTCAACGCTTCCCAAATCCAGCTCCGCGTTACCGGCGCCTGTTCAGTCGGTTCGTACATAACCGCAATAGCAGCTGACGGCTCGGTCACCTGCGGCGCTGCCGCAAACTCGTGGAATACGAGCGGCAGCAACCAGTATTCCGGGGTGGGCGGGAACGTGGGCATAGGGACTGCCGCCCCGTCGCAGAAACTGGACGTGAACGGGAGCGGCAATTTTGCCGGAAACCTTTCGGCTTCCGGGGATGTGTGCAACGGAGCGGGCAACTGCTTGAGTGCGTTGGCTTCTTTTACCAATGCTTGCGGTGGTGCGGCGACAACCTACGCCTATGGTGCCACTGCATATACCGGTTCATACTGTTTGATGGGCCTGCCCACGCCCAGCTCGCCTGCATGGCCTGTTGCAGGCGCGTCGACTTCCTGGACTTGCCCGGTCATGAGCGGCTCGCCGATATCCTGCACTGCAACACACTCCGTCGCGCCGGTCAACGGCGTCTGCGGGGTCGCGGCGAAGACCTACGCGTACGGTGCAATTGCATTTTCCGGCGCGCTGTGCTCTACTGGCGCAGCCAGCCCTTCAAGCCCCGTGTTCCCCTCTTCAGGCAGCTCAACGTCCTGGTCCTGCCTGGGGACTAACGGCGGAGCCAGCCCGTCCTGCATAGCCTCGGTGGCCTCCCCGATTTACTTGGTGAACGAGGTGCACACGGACCAGCAATGCCTTGCATATGGCGGCGAAGTGGTCTCGACCGGTGTCGGCATCGTGAACCAATGCAGGTTTGCAGGACGCGCCTGCCCGAGCGGCTGGACTCCGTACCTTTCATGGTCCACCACTTCTGCGTATAGTGCCGGCAGCTGCAGTGGCTGTTGCTGGTCAAGTTATGCTTGCAGCGGCTCGGGCTGTGCAGCATCCGGCCACGCGTGGGGGAACGTGGCGCGCGAGCGCGGCGGCGGCTACACGGGAATAAGCAACGTGCCGTATTGCACTTCGGACCAATACTGTCAGGAAGGCTGCGCTTGGGTGGCGTCTTCAGTCACGCAAATCGGCTGCTACTAGGTTCAAGCGTTCGGGGTTGCCCAAGTTTCCTGCCTTGGGCTCGTTACTTTTTCTCCAGCGCCAAGGCGATAAGCTCTTCCATCCTTTCGCGCACGCTCTCCCCAAACTCAATCTCAACTCGCACATTAGCCGCAGCCGAGTGCCCGCCGCCGCTCCTGATTGCGTGCGGAAGTTCCTCCTTTAGCGTGTTGATGATGGGGTTGGTGTCAAAGCCGGCCTCGCGGGCAAGGGCGTTCGCGCGGATGCTGATGGAGTCGTCGGAGTAGCCGATGGAGACAATCGCCCTGTCAGGATACTTCGCGCAGTAGTAGTCCTGCACCAGATTAAGTGCCCGGCCTTTCGGCGGGTAGGACGTCTTGGACGTCGCTTTCGACATGTCCGCAACAATAAGCAGCGCAGTCTCGCCAACCTTTCTCGTAGCGGCGTGGTCCTTCATTATCTTCAGGGCCTTGTCCTCGCCCTTGATTGCAAGGTCTGTTGCGAGCTTGAGCATATGCTCGTCAGTGACCTTTTCGTAGTAATCCTCGATTGCAACAGCAGGCTCGGAAAAGTGCGCAAGGTAGTCAAGGGCCTTTGCCTGCGGGTAGTCGCCGCTTGCAAGCGTGCTCTTGTCCGACTGCAAGGACCAGTTCACCCACTCGCGGTTCGCGGCATCGGCAAAAATCCGCCTTGCAACCTCGTATGCGACCAAGCCTGCTGTGTGCGCTCCGGAGTTGTCATAAGCGTGCGAGGTCACGAAAGCGTCGCACAGTGCAAGCGCATCCGCATTCGGCGGGTGGTGGTCGATTATGCAGACCTTCGCTCCCGAATCCTTGAGCGCCTTCAAGCCGTCCACGCTTTCCGCGTTCGCTCCAAGGTCGGTAATCACGACAGCAAGCTGCTTTCCCGCATCACGCGCCCTCAGCACGTCGTCGAAGGCGTCGCGCTTGCCGTAAACTGCGGAGGGCACCTGGAAGCCGGTCACGTTCTCTTCCGGCAGGAATTTTTCCTTCGCATACGCCCTTGCGGAAGCGTAGATTTGCATTCCCGAAGTGACCCCGTCGCAGTCGTCATTGTAGCGAACGCTTATCACGCGCTTCTCGTCAAGCCAGGCGCGGATTGCACTGGCACAGGATTCGAGTTGTGGCACAAGCGCGCGCATGCACTCGTCGTCGAAAAGAAGGTCCATTTCGCATCAATTTTGGCAAGACTAGCAGGGGAATTATATGCTTGGAGCGGCATTAGTCTAGTATGAAGATAGCTAAGTTAAACGCTATAAAGGTGCGCGAGCAGGC